>ENA-ORXB01000071-ORXB01000071.1-sediment-metagenome-genome-assembly--contig:-NODE-71-length-264579-cov-8.045981_pt1 | contig 264579 bp, 243 predicted proteins | sample MGYA00237863_ERZ511475 | MGnify/ENA primary metagenome ERZ511475 (study PRJEB26305, sample SAMN06343858) | sediment metagenome | isolation source: hot spring sediment | place: Canada: British Columbia...
TTGAAAGATTTGACTTTGCGCCCATCGATGATGAAGCTATGCCCCAGGTTACTCACACAAGTCAACCAGTTATCAATGCCGTGGTCAATCGCTAAAGCTTTAGCTGGGTCAAGTTGTTTGGGTTCAGGTGATTTTTGATAAACCCACTCTAAGTAGAACACCCCATGACGGGGCAAGATTCTCAACTCCCTGATGGCTTCCCATGCTAAGTTGGTAGGCAACTCAACCCAGAAAGCATCTATGCCAAACCACGCTTTGACTTGGTTTCCCAGAGGGACTCTCACTTGCCCTTCCTGCAACTTTAGCCACTTCTTCGGATAAGTGACCGAAAACATACCAGCCTTACGGTAGCGTGGTAAATTTGGCTTTGCACTCAGCTTTCCTTGCAAGAAAAGTTGCAGGTTCGTTTTGAAGCTAAGCAGTTCTTCCGCTACTGATTTGCAAGTCTGCTGTGCAGAAGAGACATACATCGCCATAAAGTGCTTGTTCTTCGCCCTTTTCATCTCAGTACAGAGGGCGGCGTAGTTAACTAGGCGTTTCGTTTTGAAATAGACCTGTCGGGCATAGTACAAGGCACAGTTATAGACCTTGTTGGACTGCTGGCACAGGTACTGCAGTATGGGTATTACCTCTTTGTCTTTGATTAGGGTTTGTTGGCACCCGTATTCCATGCTTGTTGACAAGTGGTAAGAACTACAGCTTAGCAGAAAGTCATTGGTGGGCGACTCAAGTCGCTTGCGGGCTTTTCCACCCCGTACTGAAGTACGGGGCTACCAAGCTATCCGAATGTGTAGAGGCGTCTTGACAGCGCCGTTACGAGTTCGTTTCTGGGCTGCGTAAGAATCCCCCGACTGTAGTCAGTGGGAGTGTCAATACACGGGAGCTGGGTGAGAGATAAGAGCCGAGTCTTTCATCTTGTCCTTCACGTCAGCGGTGCGTAGCACTGAGGATGGGGCGAACGCCCGACGTTAAGCCGGACGTGGAGGGAGTATAAGACCAACCTGGATGGGCAGTTCTCGTTGAAGCGTCAAGAATCCTTGCCTTTTGGGGTGGGGAGTATGCCAAAGTTGTTCCAAACAGCAACAAGTCCAGGCTCGCTTGTTCGCTTCAGCGTTGCCCAGCAACAAGGAAGCAGGGAGACGAGAAGGCTCACACCAGAGACAAGCTGAGGTCTGGCTGATACGGCATTGACTTGCAGAGGAACCTGCGGAGTAGATCCACACGGTATGGCTCAGTCTGTTCCCCCCTCAGAGGACTCCGTCCCCCTGACGCAAACGGATAGAGCTGGGTCCGTCTCTCCCCTGGTGGCCCTGCAAGCGACATTGCAACAGATGCGAGAGCAAACGGATGCCAAGGGGCTGATTCAGCTCACCCTCGACTATGTCGGGGCGGTGTTTGGGGCGCCGCTGATCTGGCTAGCCTTTTACGATTATCACAATCACCAGTTGGTGGGCCAGGGGGGGGTGACCCTTCTTGAGGATCAAACTCTATTGCGAGCAGTACATCCTCTACAGCCGGGGGAGATCCTGGAGCAGGTGGTGATCGAGCAGCGACCGATCAGCCTGCCCGACCTCTCTCAGGAGCCGCGCATGGGCATTTGGCAGCGGGAGGCCAGGCGACTGGGTGGGATCCAGGGCTGTTTCATTTACCCCTTCTCGGCCTACGGCCCGCTGTCGCGAACGGCAGTGGGACGGCGGCGCTGCTTGGGGATCCTGATGTTGGGATCCCAGATGTGGGGGGTTACCCCCCGTGAGGACGAAAAAGCCCTTCTGGGGATTTTGCTGGGGCAGTTGGCAGCCTCTCTGCAAGAGTTGGAAAACGCTTGGCAACAGCAGACCGAAAAGCGCCTTGAGGATCCACTCCTGAGGTTGGGAACAGCGATGCGCCAGGTGGGATCCCTGCAGGAACGGGTCAGCTTGGTGAGGCAAGAGCTACAGTCTTTCCTGGGTGCTGTCCACATTCAGGTGTATTGGCATGAACGTAGCCAGGGGCAGTTCGTCCCCCACGGGAGTGCCCCCAAAGCCGTTATCGCTACGCAACGCTTTTGCGACCGCGACAGCGGGACGGAGTCCTCTCAGCCGCCTGTTCCCAAAGGGGCTAAAGTTGGAGCAGGGCCGACAGGAGAGATCAGCCTTTCGCTGCGGGAATTGGGGGACATATACTACGCCCTCGCCGATGGCCAGGTCGTAGTGGGCGGCACAGGGACGACTCGCTCTGAGGTTCCCCCCAAGTTGATGCAGCAGTTGCGGGCCCAGGCTGTTTTGGTGGCCCCGATTTTGCTGGAGAAGGATCTGCTGGGGTTGATCTGGGTGCAATCGGATGTGCCCCGTACCTGGCAAGCCGCTGAGCGACAGTTGGTGGCTGCTGCCGCCAATGGGTTGGCCTTAGCCAGACCCCTGGAAAATCTGGATTGCCGCATTCGCCAGTTGACCGATGACCAAGAGTTTGTGCAACAGGTGGGCCGCTCGGCTTACAACCCGGCAGAGCTGCAACAGGCTCTCCAGCAAGCCATTGTCGGTCTAGGCCAGCGTCTGAAAGTTGGTGCAGTAGCCGTGTTGACGGTGGATCCCGACAGCTCTATCCCCCGCCTCTTCTACGAGTACCGCAGCGTTGCGGAGCAACAGGGCAAGCAGACTTTGCCGCAGCAGTTCAGCCCTCTGAGCGACCGAGACTGGCAGGATCTCATGCGCAGCGAGGTGGTGGTGGCAGAAAACTACGACCAAGATCTGCGCCTGCTCTCTTGGCGGCAGGAACTGGCAGGAGTTCGTTCCCTGATGCTGACCCATACGGGGGTCGGTGGTACTGCCAACACACCCATATCGCTACGCGACACTTCCGCGAACGCGCCAGCGGTGCAGAGCACTTTGGAAGGGCTGCTCTTGGTGTTGCATCCCCAGCTACGGGCCTGGAGCCGGGAAGATCGGCAACTGCTGCGGGGGATCGCCCAACAGGTGGGGGTGATCCTGCGGCAAATTCGGTCAGAACAACGCCGACAACGACAAGAGCAATTGCTCAAGGGCCTGATCACCGCTTGTTTAACCTTGCAAAACTCGGCCACCTTGTCAGATCTGTACACCACCACCACTCGACAAACGGCCCAATTGCTGGGGATCCCTCTGGCCCTAATGGTTAGTTGGCAGCCAGGGGAGAGCCGGGCTCAGCTCCAGCCATCTTTTGCTGCCGGGACGGAGACTGGCCCCACCGAGATCGATCTGCAAGATCCCCTACTGGCCTACGCGCTGCAGTCAGCAGAACCTCTCCCGCTTACCCAGGAGCAGATCCCCTCTGCTAGCCGCACCTGGCTCATTCGCGCCAGCGGTGCAGAGCACTTTGCTACCAGCCTGGGATCCTGGCTGCTGGTCAACACTGTCCCAGCAGAATCTCAGGCGGGAGCTTTGGGAGTTTTGATCTTGGGGGCAGAAGCGGGCAAGGTTTGGGATCCCGACGAGCGGGCGGCTGTGATGTTGATTGCCCAGACCTGCGGCTGGACGCTGCGGCGCTTGCTCTGGATGCAAACCTTGCAAGAGGGGCAGGAAGTGCTCAGGGAGTTGAACTGGTACAAGCACCGCCGCCTGCTGGATCTGCAGAATGCCCTTCTGGACAGCCTGCGCCGCCTGGGTCAGGTGCCGGAGATCCCTGGAGACGAAGCCACCCGCTGGCAAAAGGTGGTGGAGATTGGCAGAGGGCTGCGGGATCTAACCGTCTCCACAGGATTGTTGTTGCAGTCCGAAGCCTGGCAGGTGCAGCCGCAGTCCCGGTCGGTGCCCTTGGCAACCCTGGTGCGCAAAACCCTGCGCCGGGTGGAGGGCCTGACCCAAAAACGCAAGCTGTGGCCGCGGGCCCATGGGGACATGAGCATTGCCATCCAGGGGGATCCGGAACGACTGGAGATGGTGCTCTGGGAGGTGTTGGCAGCCGCTGTTTTGCGCAGCCCGGAAGGGGGGCGGCTGGATCTGTGGAGCCAAGCCAGCGAATCCGACAGCGGTGCGGTTCGCGCCAGCGGGACGGAGTCCTTGCACTTTGGCTATGCAGAGCTGCTGGTGGTGGATCAGGGCAGCTTCGACCCTCACCTAATGGCCGCCCTTCAGTTGGCTCCCGAGCAGGTGATCTACGCGGATCCTCTCCTCAAATCGCCTCTATCGGTGAGTCCTGGTTTGGAACTCAGCCTGTGCCAACGGGTGGTGCAACGGATGGGGGGTCAGCTCTCCTTTTACCCCTCTTCCGATGGGCGTTGTGTCTCTCGGTTGCTCATGCCGCTGGGCAGCGACGAGCCCCATCCCCCTCGGTAGGAAAAAGCTATTGCCGACCCACACCCAGCCATCCTCGCCGGTCAGGTCACCTCAGTGGGACAAGGTTCTGAGCAGCCAAAACAGGGGCAATAGGGCCAGTAAACCGCGATCCAGCCGCCGCAGTTGTAGGCGGTGCCAGCGCAGGGGATGGTCTGGGCCGGTCATCCCACGGGCTTGCATCGCCATGGCCGTCTGTTCCGCACGCAGGAGCAAGTTTTCAAAAAAGCGCTCCACCAAAGCCAGCAGGGTTTGGATCCCGCCCCGGAAACTCAGGGATCCCCAGCGCACATCCCGAGTTCGCACTGCCCGCGCCAAGTTTTGCACCTCTTCCATCACCAGAGGCAAAAAGCGTAGCGCCAAGGTGAGGGTGAGAATCACTTCGGCAATCGGCCAGCTCCAACGTCGGAGAGGCTGCAACAATTGGCCGATCCCTTCGGCAATTTCTTCGGGGGCCGTGGTCAACAAAAACAAATGGGTGGCGTAGGGCAACGTAAAAATGAGGGTGCCCAGCCGCAGCGCCACCGATAGAGAACGGCGGGAGACCTGAAAGGTTCGCCCCAACAGGGAAAATTGAACCAGGCGGTAGCGGTAAGGGGTTTGCCAAGCACGGGTTTGCTCCCGCCAGGCACGGTCTGGGGATCCCTGTTCTACAGCCAAAAAGGACTCCGTCCCGCTGTCGCGTTCGCGAAAGCGTCGCGTAGCGATATCAGAGCGCTCTGCACCGCTAACGGGAATCAGCCCATAGCCTACCACCTGCATATCCTGCCGTTGCGGCTGGGGAAAAACCCCCAATCCATCCGGCGCCAAGCTGGTGATCCCAAAGGTGAGCAGGCTCAGGGCCAGCACCAGGGAGAGTTGGCCCGACCAAACCCGGCGCGGCAGACGGGCCGCTACAGTCAGCAACAGAAGAGCCACCACCACGGCCAAGCGCCAGCCATTGCCGGCCAGAATAGGGCTGAGGAGAAAGCTCAGCAGCCAGGCCAGCTTAACCCGCGGATCCAGGCAATGTAGCCAGGTACGAGGCTCTTCCAGATAAATCCCCAGCGGGGCATTGCGCAGAATATCCACAACAGTTGGGAAGGAAGCAGGCTATACCCCCTAAAAGGGCAGGACTGTAAGGAAAAACTAGGGCCGTTCCACCAGACGGGTAGAGCCCGACTGGGCGGCGACCCATCCCCCGGGAGCCCCATCTCGCTCAATGCGCAGCCAGACAGGCACCTGTCCCTCTCCGGCCTGTACTTCCACCACCCGCAGCAGGGCTTGGCGTGGGGCTGTGCCGACAATGGCTCCTGTCAAGCTGGGTTGCTGGCGAATGTTGAGGCCATCGTTGGAGACCACCCGCACCTGTTGTACTCCTTGCCACTCCGCTAGAGGGCCGGTTAGCTCAGGCGGGGAAATGGGTTCCGTCTGGCCGGGATCGTTGTTCGCGAAAGCGTCGCGTAGCGATAGGTCAACCGGCGGCTGCTCAATTTGCACCTGCGGCTGCTCCAGCGGTGGTGCCGGTGGCGGCGTGAAGAGGCCCCGCAACATTTGCCAGATGACCAACAGGGAGAGGATGCCCACACTGACCACCGCGGCCATTCGCGTCAGCGGGTCAGAGCGCAAACGAAGGCCAATAGGAAAAGCAGGACGCTTACGGGCTCCCAGGCGGCTGCGGCGGTAACGTTCCACATCCTGCAAACTGTTCGCGCCAGCAGGCCGTAGGCTTTGGACTCCGTCCCCCTGAGGAAAACGGTCGTGGGCACGTTCGCGACAGCGGTGCGGAGCACTAGAACCCTCATCGGCAAGGGAAGATGCACTTGGCTTGAGGGTGCTCTGGTAGGAGGGCAAATCCGAGAGACGCGGGGGTTCTGGCACTCCCCGTTGCCAAGGGGCAGGGGGGCGCTGCAATTCTTGGGTTGGCTCAGGCGGGCGCGGACCACCCACCACGGCAGGCAAATGAGGCGGGGGATGGGGGGCTTGTTCGCGACAGCGGTGCGGAGCACTAGGAGAGAGCGTCCCTGCCGGCGGGTCTTCGCAACTGGGCATCTCGTCTAGGTAAGCCTGGACTTGGGGGTTGTCGAAGTAGGCTTGCAACGTCACTTGGGCGGCTTCCAGACCGCGAAATTCTGGGAACACCTCCTCCTGGAACCATTTTTCTGTGAAGCGGCACAGACCTGGCAGGTGGTCAGGGGAGCCGGTGGAGTGTTCCTCGATAAACTGCAAGACCTCTACTTCTTGGGTAGAGCGCAGATGGGCGAGCGCCTCTTCGGTCTGCCCCAGCAACAGACTGCAGATGGCCTGCTCCAGATGCACATCTTGCCGCTGCGCCAGACGAACCAGGTAGCCGCGAGCACGTCGCACCAGGGCTGGACGATTTTCCAGATAACCTGCCGCTAGCAACACTTGCACCGCCAAGTAGGCGGCCACCATCGAGGGACGCTCAGCCTCCCGCTCGAACAGCTCTTGCTGTTCTTTGAGGGTGAGGTGGCGACGTACCCGTTGGATAAAGCGCAGAAAATCTTCGGTGCTGAGGCCAGAGCCATCTTGTCCCACCCCCTCAATGCCGCCCCGTTCGTCCAGCATGGCTTTGAGGAGAGCCAGTCCTTGCTGTCGCTCCCCGTTCCCATCAGCGGTGTGGAACGCAGGAGCCTCTCTTCCAGCTTGGGCAGGAGTATGGGCCTCATGACTGAGGAGTTGCAAAATGCGATAGGGGCGCAGCTTGCCTAAGTCAATGCGAATTTCCGCTTGCATCTGCGGAAAGGCCTGATACTCCTCCAGCTCTGCTAAGCCTGCCTGTAAAGAATGCGCCGCCTCTTCGTAGGATCCCTGTTGCCAGGCTTCTCGACCCAGTTCCAGACGGGCGATGGCCCGCGCCAAAATGGCATCGGAACGAGCAGGGTGACCCTGCTCCAACATCTGTTGAGCCAAGTCCAGCGCAGCCTGGTACTCTCCGGCTTCGCAATACAAGCACAGCACTCCCGGCAGGTGCGCCTCCTCCACTGACAAGGTGGGATCCGCCGGCATAAGGTGTTCGTCGTAGTTTCGTCGTGCCTCAGGGTTAAGCAGTATGGAAGCCGCCTCTTGGATCATCTGAGCGCGAGCTTCCACAGCCTGTGGCGAGAACCCCAGCAGCCAGGAGCGCTCGCCCGGCTTGAGATCGATCCGCTCCCGGTATGCCTGTTCAATCTGATGCTCATCTGCTCGTGCCGAGAGCATCAAAACCCGGTAGTAGTCGAGGGGCACCCGCACCGTCATGGTTTTTGTCCGCGCTCTCCTGTTCATGCTAGCGGGACGGAGTCCTTGGACAACTTACCCGCATCGACTTAACTGTAGTCCTTTTCCCCGGTAAAAGGGATCCCCTCTCGGAAATCGCTGCTCTACCCCTACCAGTTCCAGCTACCCGGCTCTCCTTTGAAAGGGCCTACGACCTTCGAGGTAATCCAACCGCCGTAGAAACCTCCGGGTTGAGGCCGGACTCGTTCTCCATCTACCCGGCACTCCTGCACACAGCCTGGATAAAAGGCAAGGTAGTCGCGGATGGGCAAAAACGCCGGGCTGGGCTCCGGATAGCTCCAGGCAGCGTCTACGGCTGTCTGGGATCCGACCTGAACTGTCCAGTAGCGGGCAGCTCCTTTGAACTCACAGAAAGAGGTGCGGGAGCTGGGGCGGAGATACTGCAGTCGAACGTCGGTGGGGGGAATGTAGTAGGTAGGCGGGTGGCTGGTTTCCAGGACACGGTAGCAACGGCGGCTTTGGGCAATGAGCTCGCCATTGAAGAGAACTTCCACCAGTTCTGTGGTGGGCTCCAGACGAGGCGGGCGCGGATAGTCCCAGACAGATTCTTGTCCTGGATGAGGGGAAATCGGTTGGGGAAACATGGGTCAATATCTAAAGCAGACGGGTGGCCTCTACCAGTTTGGCGTACTGGATCAGCAGCAAAGACTGTTGCTCCGGCAACGGCTGAACAACCCCCTGCTGCTGCAGACGGTCGAGCACCGCCGTGGCTGTCTCCCGGCTAACCTGGCTGAGATCGGCCAAATCCTGGGGGGGAGGGTAGACAATGCGCATCCCCTGGGCGGTCTTCTCGCCAAAAGCTTCCGCCAGTTGCACCAGCGTATGCACCACCCGCACCGGGGGGCTCTGCTGGTCAAGATCCGCCTGCAAGTTGGCCAGGCGCAGGCGACGGGAGAGGCTGCAGGCCAGTTGGTAGCACAGTTGCGGCTCCTGCAGCATCAGTGCTTTGAAGGTTGCCGCTGGGATCCCGGCCACTCGCACCGGGGTTAAGGCCAGCACATCTCGGGAGCGGGGAGCTTCATCCAGTACCGCCATTTCCCCCACCCAAGCACCCGGCCCCAGCAAGGCAAGGGTTTTGGTGCTGTCTTGCGCCCGCAAAGCCCGCCGCACCTTAGCCCAACCAGCTAGGATCAGGTAAACCACGCTGCCCCAGGCCTCTTGCATAAAGAGCGCCTGTCCCGCCGGGATATCCCGCAGCTTGACCTGGGATCCCAGCCATTGCAAGGACGTTGCTGAGAGTTCGGCCAGCGTTGGCACCGCCTTGAGCTCGGAGAGGACAGCAGCAGGAGCATCGGAAGTCATGCCGGGTCGGGATTTTACCATACCGCAAGCCCACTGTAGCCCAGTTATCAACTCAAGAGCTATCCTGCAATGGTGCTCCTATGCCCACCGTCCTGCCATGTGCGCCAATATCCAATGAGGAGGCGGTCTTGCCGGTATGGCCCTCAGAGCCTCTGGAGCTACCCTGGGTTTGAGGGCGGGGGGAACCCAAACTCTGCCATTTCGTCTGGGCAGTAGAGGTTCTGCCTGGGAGGGGATCCCTCCGCTGTTGTTGTTACAACCTATGGATGCCTATGGATGCTGCCCTCAGCGACATCAGTGGCCAGCGCTGGTCGGTCTTGGTGAAGAACGTGCCTGTGCGGCCCGAAAAGCTCGCTGATGCGGATCTGGTGCTGCTCTGTCAGCAGGGATCCCAGCCCCACCGGGAGGCTTTTGCCGAGTTGATGCGTCGCCACCAAGCCCATGTGGACAAGGTGCTCTACCATCTTGCCCCGGACTGGCACGACCGGCATGATTTGGCCCAGGAAGTTTGGATCCGAGCCTACCGCCACCTGAAACGCCTACAGGAGCCGGCAAAATTTCGCAGTTGGCTGGGGCGGATTGCCACCAACCTGTTTTACGACGAGCTGCGCAAGCGCAAACGGCAGCAGCAGCCCCTTTCCCTGGATGCGCCAATTCAAATGCGGGATAACGAGATGGAATGGGAGCTGCCCAGCGAGAGCCCCAGCCCCCATGAGCACCTCGCCACCTGTGAGTTCTACGAGCGATTGCACCAAGCTGTCCGTGACCTGCCGCAGGCCTTTCGCCAGACCATCCTGCTGCGGGAAATTCAGGGGATGGCCTATGAGGAAATTGCCGAGATCACAGGGGTGTCTTTGGGCACTGTTAAGTCCCGCATTGCCCGCGCCCGCGCCCGCTTACAATCCACCCTGAAACCCTACCTCAATGGTGAGTGACCATGGTTCGCGGCAACCCCAACCCCGACCCCAGGGATCCCCAGCAAGAGCTGCCGGTGGTGGATGAGCGCTTTGAACAGTTGAGCGCCTACCTGGATGGGGAATTGTCGTCCCAGGAAGCGCGGCAGGTGGAAGATTGGCTGGCCAGCGATCCCCAAGCGCGGCAACTGTACAGCCAACTGGCAGCTTTACAGGCTGGTCTGGCCAATCTCAAGGCCCCAACCTTAGATTCCATCCAGACGGAGCTGTTGATTAGCCGTGTGTTCGATGAGCTGGATCGAAGGCCAGTGCTCGGCCTGGGCTGGCGGCGACGCAAGGGCACCCCTTGGGGACAGGTGGCAGCGGCTGTGGTGGCCTTGGCAGGGGCGGGCTGGGCGGGATGGCGTTGGTCTCATCCCCAGCCTTTGGTATCGCTGGAAGATCCGCCGGTGCGTGTGGCTATCGTGCCTGCCTCTGCTCGTGTTGCCCAACGCTATCTCTTCGAGCCGGGGCAAAAACAAGATGCCTACTCGATTTTGTTTGAGGCAATGCCCGACCGTGGATCTCGCCCCGCCAATGAAACCGGAGCCGGTCGCGATACTCGCACGGAGTCCTGGGTGGGCTGGGAATGACCTGAGCAGGCTTGAGAAAGACTGGGAAGTGCAGGGTGGAAAAAGCAGTTCGCCGGGCTTGTGGGCTAGGAGTCTGCCTTTGGCTATGCAGTCTGGGATCCCTGTCGGCCCAGGCAGATCCCAGCGGTAGCCATCTGGCAGCGCCGTTCGCGCCAGCGGGACAGAGTCCGAAGGAGTTGCGCCCCTCTCCCAATGCACAGAAGCCCGCCCCCCAACCCACGAACCTGCCTTCGCCCGGATCCCGTCTCACCCCTTCGGTGGCTCGCCCTCAACCCCCCACCCCCGATCAGACAGATCCATTGCTTTTTCCCGATTTCCCCCTCCTCAAGGAGTTGGATCCGTCCCCGCCAGGCTTGGCCGACGTGGGCATCCATTGGGATCGCCTGGCCCTGCTGCCGGATCCCGAGCTGGCAGAGGAAATGGATGTGGAGTTCAGCCGCCGCCTAGCCCGCCTAAACCGGCAAATTGCCGACCAACAAGAGCGCCTCTACCGCCTCTTGCAAAGCTGGGACTCCGATGAGGCCGATATTCGTCAAATTCAGGCCCAACTGAGCCGGCTGCGGACAGAACGGGATCGCTTGGCCCTAGAGCACCTGTTGATGCTGCGGCAGTTGCAAGAGAACTTCGCCCTACCTCTACCCGACCGCTCAGCTGCCAGCTCTCCCTGAGGATCCCTTGGGTTCAGGCTATGATTGAGCAAGGGCAGACGCAACCCCCAACGGAGCTGAGCGATGGCCAAAGTGCCCAGCAACCCAGACATTGAGCAGTTGGCCGCTGCCATTGGCAAAGAAGTTTACATTGATGTAGCCCGCTGGCATCTTTACCTGCGCGATGCCCACCTGCATACCCTTTTGGCGGAGCGACTGGCACCCCAGGTGATGGCAGGCAAGGTGGATGAGGACGCCGTCACAGAGATCTTGCAAGGGATCCCAGTGAAAGTGGGGGGTGGGCGCAGAGAATTGCCCCTAGCCGATCTGCTGCCGATGCAAAGCCTGCTTAACCTGCTGGACGTGCTGGAGGAGTTCAGCCGCAAATGGGCTCCATAGAGAAAGGTAGAGTGGTGCATCACCAGCCTAAACCTGTGCGATGCTGGCCCGGCCTCTGGCTCAAGCTCGGCAGCTTCATCCCGCTACTCTGGCTGCTGTCGGCTTGTCAGGGAACCGAGTGGGGAGAACGGCTGGAGCACGCTGTACGCCCAGTAGGTCTGCCCACAGCCCAACCTGAGCTGCCGGCATCTCCCTCGCCTCAACCTCTGCCGGGATCCATCCCGCCCTCTATCTCCGCCCCCCCTGCTCCCACCCCGTCCTCACCCCGGCCTAGCCCGGACAGCAGCCGCTTTGCAGACCTGGAGCCGGGATCTCTGGTGGCTCGTTCGGTGGGATACCTGGATCGGTTGGGAGTTTTTGCCGATATCTCCGGCAGCGAATTTCAGCCGCAGCGCAGCGTTCGTCGCGGAGAATTTGCCCGTTGGCTGGTGCTGGCCAACAACGCCATCCACGCCGACGAGCCCAGTCGGCAGATCCGCCTGGGATCCCCCTCAGAGCGCCCCCTCTTTTTGGATGTGCCGGAAGAGGATCCCCATTTTCGCTACATTCAAGCCCTGGGAGCTGCCGGCTTAATTACCGGGGATGCCAATCGAGAGTTTCGCCCCAACAGCCTGCTGTCCCGGGCGGAGCTGATCCGCATGAAGGTGCCTCTGGACTTACCCCCCGGCCAGATCAAGGGATCCCGAGCAGAGCTGGAAGAGCGCTGGGGGTTTACCGATGCGGCGCAAATTCCTCCTGAGGTTGTTCCTGCTCTGGTAGCGGATCGCAGTCTGGAGAATGCCTCCACCGTGCTGCGCACCTTTGGCCCCATCCGCACCTTCAACCCCTTCGAGCCGGTCAGCCGCGGGGAAGCCGCCATTGCCTTATCGGCTTTTGGGGAACGAACAGCCCAAGACGCCCTACCCCAGCCGCCAGCCCTGCCAGACCCAACCCCTGAGCCTCAGCCTTCTCCCCCTGCCGCAGAACCCCAACAAACGGCCTCTCCTGAGCCGGATCCCACCTCTGCCTCTCCCTCGGATGCTGTTGGGCCGATCCGGCCCAACCCCCCAGAAGTCGCCCCAGGGGAGGGTAGGATTGTCACCCCACGTCAAACCCAATCCTAAAGAGAGAGGGATCCCATCGGCGTATCTCTCTTCGGGAGAGGATCCAGGGGTGAAGGCTATGCGGCGTGGAAGACTTCCGCTGCCATTCCTTGGGCAAATCTAGCTCTTGACAGTCCCCTGAGCGCCCCTCTGCCAGGGAGAACCCTTGCCGCCTATAAAATGGGAGAAGCCAACCTCGGAAAACCTGCAGGGATCCCAACTGTGTCCGCCATTGTTCCTGAAATCCGTTCTGCAGATCTGCTGCGCTACACCGTGATTGGGTCACGGCGGCCCAGCGTGTACTTCTGGGCGGTGGCGCTGACGGGGGGAGGGCTGGGTTTTACCTTGGCCGGCCTTTCCAGCTATCTCCACCGCAATCTCCTCCCCTTTTCCGATCCCGCCAGCCTGGTGTTTATTCCCCAAGGCATTGCCATGCTCTTTTACGGGGTGCTGGGATCCCTGGCGGGGCTGTACCAATGGCTGAGTTTGTATTGGAACCTGGGGGGCGGCTACAACGAGTTTGACCGGCGCACGCAGAAGATAACCCTGGTACGGCAGGGCTTTCCAGGCAAAAACCGCGAAGTTCGCCTGGAGTATGACTTTGCCGAAGTGCAGAGCCTGCGGGTGGAGCTGAGAGAGGGACTTAACCCCCGCCGAGCCATTTACTTGCGGGTGAAAGGACGCGGTGACATCCCCCTCACCGGAGTGGGCCAGCCTCCCTCCCTAACTGAGATCGAAAACCAAGCAGCCGAGATCGCCCGCTTTCTCAACGTCAGCTTAGAGGGCATTTGATTCCCTGCGGTGCCATTGCTTTGACCTCGCCCTGCTGGTCGCTTGAGCGAGACAGAATCCCATCCTTGGGCAACAGTGAAACCATTGAGGGGGATCCAGAACTGTGGAGTCGAATAGAGAGCTGTCGAGATTGTTTTCAATGTAGCGGGATCTCTTTGAGGAATGATCTACCCTTAGTGCCAGTGCAGTTGTTGCCTGGGAGAAGCCTGTGATGGCCAACCTGAACCCCTTCACTCCCCTACAGGCCAAAAGGCTGGGGTCTGTTCTGTTTCGCCTCTGGCTAACTCTTCTGCTCTCGTTGGGCTTGGCCTTGCTCACGCTGCTGCTGACCTCCCATTCCGCCCATGCTGCTCGCGGGCCCCTGTATCGCTTAGGTCGCCCAGAGGGGGCGGTCTCGATTGTGGCCTGGGCGGGCTATATCGAACGGGGGGAAACGGATCCGGCCTATGACTGGGTGACCGAGTTTGAGAAAGAAACCGGCTGCCAAGTCAGCGTTAAGGTGGCGGCAACCTCCGATGAGATGGTAGCCCTGATGAATGAGGGCGGCTTTGATCTGGTAACGGCCTCCGGCGATGCCACCCTGCGCTTGATCAAAGGGGAACGGGTACAGCAGATTAACCCCCGCCTGATCCCCAGTTGGGAGACCATCGACCCCCGCCTGCGGGATGCTCCCTGGCATACCGTGGATGGCAAGCATTACGGCGTGCCCTACCAATGGGGATCCAACGTGTTGATGTACAACACAAAGGTTTTCCCGGAGCCCCCCACCAGTTGGGATGTGGTGTTTGAAGAAAAAATCCTGCCAGACGGCAAATCCAACAAAGGCCGCATCCAAGCCTACGATGGCCCCATCTACATTGCCGATGCCGCCCTCTACCTGAAAGCCCACCGCCCAGAATTGGGCATCACGGATCCCTACGAGCTAACCCGCGAACAGTTCAATGCTGCCCTAGCTCTGTTGCGACAGCAGCGGCAACTGGTTGGGCGCTACTGGCATGATGCGGCGGTGCAAGTGGATGATTTTGTCAACGAAGGGGTGGTGGCTTCCAGCTCTTGGCCCTTCCAGGTCAATCTGTTGCGATCCGAAGGGCAACCTGTCGCCAGCGTGATACCGGAAGAGGGAGCCACCGGCTGGGCAGATACCACCATGCTTAGCGCCACTGCCAAACACCCCAACTGTGCCTACCTGTGGATGGAACATTCTCTGAACCCGAAGGTGCAGGGGGATCTGGCGGCTTGGTTTGGCTCGGTGCCGGTGGTGCCCGCCGCTTGTCAGGCCAGCGAGCTGCTGGGGCCAGAGGGATGCAAGATCAATGGCATCGACAATTTTGAGCGCATCTTCTTCTGGAAAACTCCTGTGGCCGATTGTGGCGATGGACGTATGGATTGCGTGCCCTACTACGAATGGGTGACCAACTACATTGCTGTGATCGGTGGGCGCTAGTAGGCCGACCTTGAAGGGATCCCGGATTCCTCTGGGGAGACCCCCTTCTTGATCTTCTTGATTAAGCGATCTTGATTAAGCGATGATGCTCAAAGGTGTGACGACATTGCAACAGGTTCAGCCATCTCTCCGGCTGCCCCCAGTCCGAAGAATCAGTTAGAGGCATTACTCCAAAGCGCTGGGCGCTTCTCACCTCTGAGTTGTTGGTGCAAACTCAGCCACAGCCAAGCACCCTTCCGCAGCAAGGGAGAAGATCCTGAGAACTGCTCCGATCGGAGAGATATCCGCAGAACTGAGGTTCTGTCCACCCGCTGCCCAGCATTGCTTTCCAAAACTTCGAGGTGGAGAGAATCTCAAAAACTATCCTTCGCCAGTCTGAGCAGACGAACCCAGGGATCCCTTGACTGCCACCTGAAGTCTTGCCGACTGCGGAATGAATGCTTGTGCAGTTGGGAACCCCAAGAAGGGGCTTTGCTCTACTGCCTGAGTGGAGAGGGTAAAGAGGGGATTGGAGAGGATCCCGGCAAAGATGGTGGCCACCAGAGTCAACACCAGGCCCACCCGTAGAGCCTGCATGCCTTCCGCCTGCCAATTGGTCTCAGGGTAATTTTGCACCGAAACCGACATCTCTTGGGGCTCTTTCACCACAATGGTTTTCACCACCCGCACGTAGTAGTAGATGGAGATAACACTGGTGACCAACCCTACCAAGACCAAGGTATAGGCCCCTGCCTGCCAGCCGGCCCAGAACAGATACAGCTTGCCGAAGAAGCCCGCCAGAGGGGGCAATCCACCCAACGAGAGCAGACAAATGCTCAAGCACAGGGTGAGGAAGGGATCCTTCTGGTAGAGGCCGCTGTATTCGCTGATTTCATCGGTACCAGTCTTCAGGCTGAACAGGGTGACGCACAAAAAGGCCCCCAGGTTCATGACCAAATAGACCATGAGGTAGAAGATCAAGCTGGCGTAGCCGGCCTCAGTGCCCGCCACCAAGCCGATCAAAACAAAGCCTGCCTGTCCAATGGAAGAATAGGCCAGCAGCCGTTTGAGGCGGGTTTGGGCAATCGCCACCACGTTCCCCAAGATCATCGTCAGAATGGCCAACACCGAAAGCACCGCCCGCCACTCTTCCGTCATGGCCGGAAATACAGTGGCCAGAAAGCGCACCGCCAAGGCAAAGCCTGCTGCTTTGGATCCCACTGACAAAAAGGCCACCACCGGCGTAGGGGATCCCTCGTAGACATCAGGTGTCCACTGGTGAAAGGGCACCGCCGCCAACTTAAACCCAATGCCACCAATGCAGAGCACCAAAGCAATGATCCCTGCCAAGCCGGCATCCCCCATGGATGAGGCAATGGCTTCCAGCTTCGTTTGCCCGCCGGAAAGGCCATAGAGCAGGGACATGCCGTAGAGGAAAATGGCCGTGCTGCTGGCCCCGATCAAGAGATATTTCAGGGCTGCCTCCGAAGAACGCGGATCCCGCTTGGTGTAGCCGGCCATCAGGTAGCTGGCAATGCCCAGTGTTTCTAAAGATACAAACACCAGGATCAAGTCCGTCGCCCCGGAAAGGAACATGCCCCCCAAGGTGGCGGTGAGCAGCAACACATAAAACTCGCCTGTGGGCGCTCCCGACTGGGCGATGTAGCGCTCTGCCATCATCACGGTCAGCACCGCCGTCCCCACCACCAGGCCACGGAAGAGAATGCTGATGGGATCCGCCGCAAAGCTGCCCAAGAAGCTCTCCAACTGGGGCTGCTGCCATTGCAGCACCAAGGTCACCAAGGCCCCAATTAAGCCAAAGATGGAGAGGGCTGGAAGACTTTTGCGCGCCGCCGACCCGCCAACCAAATCCACCACCAAGACGAGCAAGAGGGTGAGGGTAACCACCACTTCCGGCCAAATGGCACCGGCATACAAGTTTCCGGTTGGGGCAAAAACATCCATAGGGGAAGACGACCAAGAGAGATGAGGGGGATCCACAGCCAGCATACCGCGATTTCCGGTCTCTCTTCCCGCTTCTGGCATCTCTTCTCCCAATCGTCTCCATCAGCACTCTCAATCCGCGGGCTCAGTAGAGCTTGGCGCTGGAGGTGAGCACCAGCTTCAGGCGGGCGTGAATGAGATCCAAGTCCGCCAGCCCCAGGTCAATCTCGCCATCGATGACGATGCCGGTGTGGATCAGCCGATCCAACAACTCCAGCAGGGATCCCTCGCGATGGGGTTGTCCGGGGTAGTAGTCCCCCTGGCGGGGCAGGAGGGTGCCCAGATCTCCAAGCTCCAGGTTCAAATCCGCCGGGTCGATCTCCAACAGGCTGCAGATTTGTCGAATTTGCTCCCGCAAGGCTTGTAGGCTGCTGCCGGCCCGCTCGATCTGCTCTGCAGAAAGGCGCTCGGCCTCCATTTGCCGCACCACCTGCGCCTCCATCAACTGCCGCAACAGCTCCACCAAGGTCAGCACCAGAGAGGCCAAACCGGCTTCCGGGCGTTTCCGGCCAGGGGTGGGCCGAGCCTGGCTCAAGTCTTCCGAGCTGGCAGGACTGATAGAAAGGCGCGGTGGGGGAGAAGGGGCAATCCAACAGTCGAAGGGCTGACAAAGCTGTTCCAGGCTGAGCAAACGGAGACGGGGATCTCGGGCAGCTTCTTCCCTTTCCTCCGGCAGGTTGTAGCCCCAGTCGGCCAAAAACAAGAGAACTTGTTCCAGCTCCGGCACCCTCTGCACCTGGCGCAGCGTTTGCAGGCGATCCTCCACAAACCACAGCTCCTCAGCCGGCAGTTGAGCGGCAGCCAGCAGCCGCTGTAAAGTGGTGGCCTTGGGGGCGCGCACCTCCTTGCCCAGAATGCGGTGGCGTGGCAGTTGGATCCCTTCTCGGCCTAAGAGCTGCTGAATGAACCGTCCCTCTTTGGTGCTGAGGATGGCCAAGCGCGGCTCCCCTGCAGCCTGAACCTGGCGTAACCAAGCCGCCACCCCCGGATAAAAGCGGTGTAGCCCCAGCCACCCCTGCAGATCCGCCTCGATCCAGCGATCCCGCACCTGATCCAACGCTTGGATCAGAGAAGGGGCAGGGATCCCCGACTGCTGCAACAACCGCTGACGCCAGCCGGGCCAGTCCTGGCGCAAGTCCTCCTCCCGGATCCCTTGCTGCAGCCCCCACAACAGCAGAGGCATCTCCCAGCCGGTCTCGATCAGCGGGCGCAGACGGTCGAAGGCAGGACGCAGCGGCTCTAGCTGGGTAGGAGCCAAGCCCCACACCTGAGCACAAACGCGGCAGGAAGAGGCAAAGTACTCCGCCCGCCCATCACAGAGCACACCATCAAAATCCAGAACCAGAATGCGGGGGGACATTCGCCGGGGCCTAGCGAACTCCATACCTGAGTCCCCCTAAGAGCAAGTTGCAAAAATGAGGCCAGAGGCCAAGTTAATTTAACCAAACTGTTCCACTGGGTTGCCCCAAGCTAGTTGGATTCCGAGATGCGAACGGACTTGATCTCCACCGGATTCAGCGGGCGATCCTGGGGGCCGGTGGGAGCCGTTGCAATTTTGTCCAGCACATCCTCTCCCTCGATCAATTGCCCGAAGATTGTGTAGTTGGGAGGCAGCGGATAGTCGGCATGCATGATAAAAAACTGGCTGCCGTTCGTGTTGGGGCCGACATTGGCCATCGCCAAAGTGCCGCGACTGTAGGGACGTTGCACCGGTTCATCGGGAAAGCGGTACCCCGGCCCGCCCCGCCCTGTACCGGTGGGATCCCCGCCTTGGATCATGAAGCCCCGAATCACGCGGTGAAAAATCACGCCATCGTAGAAGTGATCATTGGCCAAGAAGACAAAATTGTTGACGGTGAGGGGAGCTTCTTGGGGGAACAACTCCAAAACCATCGTGCCGGCAGTGGTCTCCATGGTGGCCGTGTAGGACTTAGCCGGGTCGATCACCATTGGGGGGGGACTGTTGTAGATTTTCACGGGTTTGCCCAATTGTTGTGCCAGGAGCAAATCATAAGAAGCATGAGAAGCATGCGGACGGGCCAAGACAGGGAGATCCCTCAACCCCACCCAAAGCACCACTGTCAGCACAGCTAACCCTACCAGGCGGGACACCTCAGATCGCACACGCACGTTCTTTGCAAGAAAGCTCCACCCCTATCCTACTAGGATTCTGTCCGAGCTTAATCTTCCCCGGACTGGGATGGGGGCTTGGCTCGCCGCACCAGCCAATAACTCACCGAGAGGGCCAACGTCGCCGCCCCCAACCCAATGAGCTCTAACCCCCCCAGCTTCTCGAAATCAAAAATGATGATCTTGCGCGCCACCGCAATCAAAGAGGTGACGATCACCAGCTCCACCTGTACCACCTGCTTTTGCAAGTAGGCGGTAATGTTCTCCAGAATTTCCAGCGCAATCAAAATATTTAAAAAGAGACCGAAGATCTCGATCAAAGTGGTGGAGAAAAACCCAGTTGGCTCCGTCAACAAATCTGCCACCAAGAACCGGGCCAGATCCACCACTGCCACTACAATTAGCCCGACCATCAAAATTGACAGTAGCTTCGAGATCAGGCTTTCTATGCGGGCGATGGCCCGCAAAAAGGGATCCTCCTCTTCCGTCTCGTGGGGATTGTGCAACAGCCACTTGAGAAACCGCATCGCCAACCCCGACAGATCCAAACCCTTATGTCCTGATCCTGAGACAACATTATCCGTCCCAACCGTCTTGCCGGGAAGCAGGCAGGGATCCCTTGGGGCGATGATTGCGACACCGCTCAGAACAATATTTCACCTCCGACCAGCAGTTGGCCCACTTCTTGCGCCAGGTGAAAGGCCGCTGACAGGTAAGACAAATTTTGCTGGGCAAATCCGACTTCTTCCGTTGGCGTGGCATGGTGTACTGCAAAACAAGGTCAACTCTGTAGTCAGTTTAACAATCCTACCGGATGCTGACCGTTACCATCACGGAAGTGTTTAGTCTGCGCCCCACCTTAGCAAAAGCTGAAGTCTGAACCTAGAGACATCGAGTAGCCTCTTGAAATCCGGCGAGATCTCTGCCCTGTGTCTGCAGGGATCCCTGAAAGAAGTTGGGTTTGCTGAAGGGTTAGCCGCCTCCATCCTGTACTGAGTAAAGTTCTTAACACCCGCTTGTGGACTTGAGCTTGAGTTTGTATGAAATCTCAACCGAATGGGACGAATGTAGCTGTTCAGAACTCTCCTCCTCCACTGAAGCGGGTTGAGGTACGGCTCAGCAAACCCGGCAACCGAGCGACCCAAGCCTCGCTTTCGGAAGACTCAGTGGGCGTATTTTTGCGGGAAATGGCTCGCTACCCACTCCTCAATGCCGAGCAGGAAGTGAAATTGGGACGGCTGATCGCAGAGGGGGGAGCCGCCGGGGAACGGGCGAAACGGGAATTGGTTAGGGCCAACCTGCGCCTGGTGGTCTCGATTGCCAAAAAGTACTTAAATCGCGGTGTGCCGTTTCTGGATCTGATTCAAGAAGGCACCATTGGCCTGATCCGAGCCGCAGAAAAATTTGAGTACGAGCGCGGCTACAAGTTTTCCACCTACGCCTACTGGTGGATTCGCCAAGGGATCACCCGCGCCGTTGCCAATCAGGGACGCCTGGTGCGGATCCCGGTGCACATGGTAGAAAAGCTCAACCAGGTGAAGCGGATCCGGCGGGAGCTGACCGAAGCCCTAAACCGTCGCCCCACCCAAGCAGAGATTGCCAAAGCTCTGGAGATTTCCCCCGACAAGCTGGACGCTCTCTTAACCCTCTTGGAAGCCGGTCGCCAAACTCTTTCGCTGCATACTCCGGTCGGCAAAGAGGAAGATACGGAGCTGATGCAGCTTATCGAGGCCGCCAATGGCCCCACTCCCGAATCGCAAATGGACTTGCACCTGCTGTCTGCCCAACTGGAAGAAATGCTGGAGCAGCTCAGCCTCCGAGAGCAAGAAATCCTCAAGCTCCGCTATGGGCTGAAAGATGGCCACCTGCACACTCTCTCCGAAATTGGTCAGCTCTTCGGCCTGTCTCGAGAGCGCGTCCGACAAATTCAAGCACGAGCCATGCGCAAACTGCGCCATCCACGCCGACAGGAAATTTTGGCAGATTGGATGACCTCGTTTTAGGCAGTAGGCCACGGCTGCTCCACAGGCGAAACCTAGGATTCCGTAGCAGTTTATGTTCAGCAAAGCTCTGCAGAACTAGGACTAGGGGTGTGCTCCCACTTTTGGACAAGGGATCTGTCAGCTAGCCGATGTTCTGCAACTGCAGGGGATGAGGCTGAGGGCGGCTGCGCAGGGCGGCTTCGATCAATCCCAAAAAGAGGGGGTGGGGGCGGTTGGGGCGGGAGCGAAACTCCGGATGGAATTGAGTGGCGATGAAGAACGGGTGGCTGGGCAGCTCGATGATCTCCACCAGGCGGTTATCCGGCGAGACCCCACTGATGACATAGCCAGAGTCCAGAAAAAGGCTGCGGTAGGCATTGTTAAACTCATAGCGATGGCGGTGGCGCTCGTAGATGATGGCCTCGCCGTACAGCTTAGCCGCTAGGGTATTGGGCATGATGCGACAGGGATAGAGGCCCAGCCGCAGGGTTCCTCCCAGATCCTCCACATCTTTCTGCTCCGGCAAGAGGCTGATCACCGGGTGGGGGGTATCGGGGTCAAACTCGTAGCTGTTGGCCCGCTCCAGATGGGCAATGTGACATCCCCAGTCGATCACCGCGCACTGCATGCCCAGGCACAGACCCAAAAAAGGAATGCCTCGCTCCCGCACATAGCAGATGCTGGCCACTTTGCCCTCGATGCCGCGATTGCCAAACCCCCCTGGCACCACCACCCCATTCACACCGGAAAGCAATGCCTCTGGCCCCCGCTTTTCAATCTCTTCAGAAGAGATCCAGCGCAGCGTGACGCCGGCATTGAGGGCCAACCCGGCATGGCGCAGGGCCTCGGCCACGGAAAGATAGGCATCTGTAAGGCGCACGTATTTGCCGACAATGGCAATCTCCACCCGCTCTTGGGGGTGGTGTAGCCGCTTCACCAAGAGTTCCCACTCCCGCAGGTCGGGCTGCTGGGGATCCAAGTTGAGGATCTCCAAAACTCGCTGCGCCAGCCCCTCCTGCTCCAACACCAAAGGCACGTCGTAGATGCTGGGGGCATCCTGAGCCTGAATCACACATTCCACCGGCACATCGCAAAACTCGGAGATCTTCTCCTTGAGCCCGCGGGGTAAAGGTTGTTCACAGCGGCACACCAACACGTCCGGCTGGATACCAATAGAGCGCAGCTCCTTCACCGAGTGCTGAGTGGGCTTGGTTTTCATCTCCCCTGCCGCTTTGATCAAGGGCACCAGGGTGACATGCACGTAGGCGACATTGGCGCGGCCCACGTCCTTGCGAAATTGGCGGATGGCCTCCAAAAAGGGCAGAGACTCAATATCCCCCACTGTGCCCCCCACTTCCACCAGCACCACATCGGGGTTGGTCTCGCGGGCCACCCGTCGGATCCGCTCTTTGATTTCTTGGGTGACATGGGGGATCACCTGCACCGTGCTGCCCTGGTAATCGCCGCGCCGCTCTTTGTGGATCACGGCCTGGTAGATGGAGCCGGTGGTGACGTTGTTGAGCTTGGACATGTTGGTGTCGGTGAAGCGCTCGTAGTGGCCCAAGTCCAGATCGGTCTCAGCGCCGTCGTCGGTAACGAACACTTCCCCATGCTGGTAGGGACTCATGGTGCCGGGATCCACGTTGATATAGGGATCCAGCTTCAAAATCGACACCGTGTAGTTGCGGGATTTGAGGAGGCGACCCAAGCTGGCCGCTACAATGCCTTTGCCGATGCTGGAGACCACTCCACCGGTGACGAAGACAAACTTGGTCATGGCCTGGATCCCTTCCCTTTTGCCTTTTGATTATGCCAGGGATCCCTCAGCGCAGAGAGCGGATGGGGCCATTGTAGAGGATGGTGGTTTGAAAGGTGCGCCTGTCCACCCGCACCTGGGTTTCAATGCTGGGCCGGATAAAGCCGGGCTCTCCCCCCCGGAAGGTGAAGATCCAAGCATCTTCAAACTCTTCAAACGGCGAGTCGATGGCTGCCCCGTGCATGGAAGCTTCGGCGCGATAGCGTTGTAGGCCCCCATTGGCGATCTCGGCAGCTTGACGGGCCAGGTTTTTGGCGCGGTTGAGATCCCGGAAGTAGCGGCTGATCTCCTCAAAACTCCCCCTGGGCAGCGGTCGCTGGGGAGCAGGGGTTGCCGGCACAGGCCGGGGATCCGGCACAATGGGCAAGGTGGGAATGTCCGGGCTGGGGGGCAAGGGTTCGACGGGGATGGGAGTTCCAGAGGGGAAAAGAGGGGTGATCACCTGCGCTTGGGCAGCCCTTCCAGCCAGAAGGGATCCCCACAGGAGAGCCATACCGACGGAGCTGACAGTAGAGACAACAAAAGTGGGCTTCATAGAGCCATTCCTCGCAAAAGTTCTGGATGGAGAGACGCTGCAGCTCTCGAATGGGATCCTATCGATTCAGTTCCTCACAACAGCAGAGTCAAAAGCCTCTCCTCTCCTTCCAACCCCGGCTATGGGCTTGGGTTGTTTACGCAACCTCGGCTGCCGTCGGTAAGGTCTGTTAGATTTTTGGAGAGGGTCCCTGGCCACAGTGGGAGGGTCAAAGCCTTGCAGACCCCTTGTGCTGCAAGCTTCAGATCTCTGGCTGGGGGGAGGTCATTGCTCAACAGGAGCAGCTATGGAGTTCATCACCCTCACAGATACAGAGCTGAAGTTAAGTCGGGTGGCCCTGGGCACCTGGGGAATGACCGGCGACTGGTGGGGACCTGCGGATCCTGAGGAGGCCTATGCCACCCTTCGCAAAGCCATTGATCTGGGCCTCACCCTCTTTGACACGGCCCCCGCTTATGGACGTGGCCTCTCGGAAGAGCTCCTGGGACGGGCTATTCGAGATGCGGGCTGCCGGGATCGGGTGGTGATTGCTACGAAGGCTGGCCTGGAGTGGGTGGGCAACAAAGTGGTGCGCAACTCCAGCCTGCCTCGCTTGGCCCAAGAACTGGAGGATTCTCTGCGCCGCTTGCAAACAGATGTAATCGATCTCTACCAAATTCATTGGCCGGATCCCTTGGAACCGATTGAAGAAACCGCTGCGTTTCTGGGGCAGTTGCTGCAGCAGGGCAAGATCCGCGCCATTGGGGTCAGCAACTTTTCCCCCGAACAGATGGATCGGTTTCGTCAGGTGGCTCCTCTGCACACCGCCCAGCCCCCTTACAACTTGTTCGAGCGGCAGATCGAAGCAGATGTCTTGCCCTACTGTCGAGAGCACGGCATTCACACCTTGGTGTACAGTCCCCTCTGCCGAGGTCTGCTGAGTGGACGGATGACGCCGCAAACCACCTTCCCCTCAGGAGACATGCGCGCCGGGATCGATCCCAAGTTTGTTAAACCGCGCTACTTCCAGTACCTAAAAGCGGCAGAGGCATTGAGCCAGTTTGCTCAGGATCGCTATGGCAAGACCTTGGCTCAGTTGGCGGTGCGCTGGCTGCTGGATCAAGCGGGGGTGAGTGTGGCGCTGTGGGGGGCGCGCAAACCCTATCATCTGGAGGCAATATCCGGCCTTTGGGGCTGGTCGTTGGATGCGGAAGCGATGCAGACCATCGAGGATATTTTGCAAAGGTATGTGCCCGAGTCCATTCCTCCCAGCTTCATGTCCCCGCCTGCCCGCACTGCCTAACCCATTGCTTTCCATCCCCTTGCCGTTGGCGTTAGCGGTGGGGAGCACTTTGTCGCCGGGATCCTAGGATTGAGTTTGGCGAAAAATGGGATGTAGAGCCCTGGCCTACCGCTACATGAGGCCAGCCAGTAGGGCGAGGGGGCTGTCAACCATGGGAGGACAAACATGGCCATTACAGATGCATTCGCGTCAGCAGTGCGGAGCACTTTGACCCATAAAGCAGACAGGCCAACGGATCCGGCTGGCCAGGATGGGCCCACAGCGCCTTCTCAGGCGGGGTCCCTGATTCTCCACGTGGGGGGCATGAGTTGCGCCGGCTGCGTTCGCACCGTCGAGCAGGCCCTACTGAAACAGCCGGGGGTGGTTAAGGCCAGCGTTAACCTGGTTACCGAGTCAGCCCTTGTGGAGTTTGCCCCCGGGATCCGGCCCGACCCGCAGCACTTGGCTCAGGTTTTAACAGAGGCAGGGTTTCCCAGCCGTTACAGTCCAGAGGGTGAGGCCCTCTTCAGCGGGAGTTCTGTTGGCGTCAGCAATGCGGAGCCCTCTCAAGATCGCCCTTCCCCTCTCGGTGGGTGGGAAGATGCCTTGGATGCGCCTGCGGATCCCCTCTCTCGGCAGCGACAGCAGACTCGACACCACATTCGCCAAGCGCTCACTGCTGCTTTTTTGCTGCTGATTTCCGCCGCCGGACACTTGGATCTCTTCGCCCGTCTGGGCTTACCCCTCCTCAATGATGTCTGGCTGCACTGGGGCTTGGCAACCTTAACTTTTGTTGGCCCAGCTCGCGGCATTGTCCTGGATGGTTGGAGAGGGGCGCGGCGACTGGCCCCCAACATGAACACCTTGGTCACCCTGGGATCCGGGTCGGCCTACCTGGCCAGTCTGGTGGGGTTGTTGGCCCCTCAGGTGGGCTGGGAGTGCTTTTTCGACGAGCCCGTCATGATGCTCAGCTTCATCCTGTTGGGACGGGCCTTGGAACAGCACAGCCGTCTGCGGGCAGCCAGTAGCCTGCAATCGCTGGTGAGCTTGTGTCCCAGTTTGGCTCGGCGGGTTCAGCCTGCAGAGAAGGCGGGATCTCTTGCTTCTGGCCCAGAGGGGAACCTGGATCTGGGATCCCAGATAGGAGAATGGTGCCCTATCGAGCAGGTGCGGGTGGGGGATTGGCTCCAGGTGCGGGCCGGCGAGCAGATCCCGGTGGATGGAGAGGTCGTTGCCGGCCAGGCCACGGTCAATGAGGGGATGTTGACAGGGGAACCCTTGCCAGTGCTGAAACAAGTGGGGGATCCCGTGGTGGCGGGGACGCTGAACCAATCGGGGTTGCTGCTGTGCCGGGCAACGCGCACCGGGAAAGACACCACCTTGGCCCAGGTCATCCGCCTGGTGGAAGAGGCCCAAGCTCGCAAGGCCCCCATCCAAGGGATAGCCGACCAGGTGGCGGGCTACTTTACCTATGGGGTGGTGACGCTGGCCATTCTCACCTTTGGGTTCTGGTACTGGATTGGGATCCCGCTTTGGGGGAGCGGCGGCGCGGAGCACTTTGTCCTGTACTCCCACCTGCATTTGGGCGACCATCCCCCTCACCCCACACCCCTGCTCAACAGCCTCAAGATGGCCATTGCCATTTTGGTGGTGGCCTGCCCCTGTGCTTTGGGATTGGCTACGCCGATGGCCATCCTGGTGGGTACCGGCTTGGGAGCGGAGCGGGGTTTGCTCATCCGAGGGGGAGATGTTCTGGAGAAAGCCCATCGCTTGCAAACGGTGGTCTTCGACAAAACCGGCACCCTTACCCAAGGGGATCCCCACCTGACGGACTGTCTCAGCCTTGACCCATCTCTGGATCCCAATCGCCTACTCCAACTGGCGGCCACGGTGGAAAGCGGCACTCGCCATCCGCTGGCACAAGCCATTTTGCAAGCCGCCCGCACCCAGGGTTTACCGTTGCTCTCTGCTGGTGAGTTTCAAACCCAGCCGGGGATAGGAGTCGCCGCCCAAGTGGAGGGACAGGAAGTGGTATTGGGATCCCTGGATGGGCTGGCTGCTTTGGGGATCCCGCTGTCCCAGGAAGCTCAAGCCCAGGCCGAGGCGCTATTGGCAGCCGGCAAAACGGTGGTGGGCGTGGCTCTAGGGGGATCCCTGGTGGGGTTGCTGGCAGCCCAGGATCCCTTGCGGCCTGATGCGCAGGCAACACTCCAACACCTGCAAAAGATGGGCTTGCAGGTGATGCTGCTCACCGGCGACCGAGCCGAAGTGGCTAAGCAGGTGGCCGAAGCTTTGCAAGTGCCCGGGATCCGCGTTATCGCCGAGGTTCACCCGGCAGACAAAGCTCAAGTCATCCGCGACCTGCAGACCCAAGGCCAGAGAGTTGCCATGGTGGGAGATGGCATTAACGACGCTCCGGCTTTGGCCCAAGCCGATGTGGGCATCGCCCTGCACTCAGCCACTGACGCGGCCTTAGAAACCGCCGATATCATCCTCATGCGCAACCGCCTCTGGGATGTGGTGGAAGCTATCCGCCTCAGCCGCGCCACCTTCCGCAAGATCCAGCAAAATCTCTTCTGGGCTGTCGGCTACAACCTGGTGGGGATCCCGGTGGCAGCAGGTGCGCTCTTGCCCGCCTTTGGCATTGGGCTCAGCCCAGCCATTGCTGGGGGCCTCATGGCCTTAAGTTCCCTCAGTGTAGTCCTCAATTCACTTCTTTTGAGGCGAACTTTTGTATTCAGTGGATCCCCTCAAATCTCGTGCTAAGGATTATCAAAAATTGCGAATCTTCCGGCAAGGTTTGTTGCTGTTTCCGAAGTTTCACTGAATCTCCTAAACATCTTTGCCAAACCTTAAGAGGAGTTCCGGCTATTTTCGATCGAGCTTGCCTGACAACGTTAACTAGCTTTGACTTTTTGTAACCTCGGTGTAGAATTGAGCCAATTTAACTCAAAGCTTTCGCACTCAGTTACCTCCTTAGCAAAAGGAAACCCGTACAATTACTGAGAAAGCTGGTCGGCAAAGAAAGCACAAGAGAGGGCAGAAACATGGCCATGGTGGGTAACCTTCAGGAATTTTCCCTATGCGATCTGCTACATCTCTCATAGAGAGGGGTAGAAAAACAGGTCAACTGTCCATTTGGGCTCCCAATGGCATTTTTGCAGGCGATCCTCCAGAACTACGTTGCCAATACGCCAGAAGTCCAGGGAGCAGCAGTAGTCACCCCTGACGGGTTGCCTTTAGCTTCCGCATTGCCTGCGGGTATGGATGAAGAGAGAACCTCTGCTATGTCGGCTGCCATGCTTTCCTTGGGCGAACGGATTGGAAAAGAGCTGGGGCGCGGAGCCTTAGAAAGAGTTTTTGTACAGGGGGAAAAAGGGTACGGGGTTTTGGCCAGTTGTAGCCCCGATGCCGTCTTGCTGACGATTGCCAGTCATGAAGTCAAGCAGGGCTTGCTTTTTTTGGAAATTAAGCGAGTCGCGGCAAGCATTGCAGAGGCGATGAAGTAGGAAAACCAAATGCGGAAGCTAAGTTTTTGATCCTATCCTGACGTTGAGGGAACTATGGCGATTAAACCTTCGGAGCTGCTCCAAGTCCTGATCTCGCGCACGTAATTCACAGATGATGACAAGAAAGTTTCGCAGCAAAGTGCCGACTGGGGCAGCAGTATCGCGGCAGAAATGTCGGACGCCTTTTACGGCTATCTGGATCGCGATGCCGAAATGGCGGCAGTGATAGCCAAACACAACCGGCAGCGGCTGGGCCAAACCTTTGCCGACTGGTTCAAGGAAATGTTCACGGGCATGGATAACTGGGGGCCACAATACGCTGAGCGGCGCTGGAAGATTGGCATAGTTCATGTGCGCGTTGGGATCGGCCCCCAACATGTTGTGCCTGCTATGGCCACAGTTGTGCAGGAGGTCAGTCGGCGGTTGGTGAAAGAAGGTAAGCCTGAGCAGTTGCGCACCAGCTTGAGCAAGGTCTGTATGATTGACCTCTCCTTTATTGAGCAAGCCTACCTTGAGGTGGCCTACAATGCAGTGCAACAGGAAACAGGCATGAGCGAGGCTTTGTTCAAACGATTAATCGCCAATGGTGCTAACAGTTTAATTTGAGTTAGAGTAGACCCTTGCTTGCTCTACTTGCTTAATTTCTCTGACTTCTGATTGGGCTGAGGCATCTGGGTTTCCGGAATCTCCACGAAGTAAAGCTGTTGTCAGTATCCCTATTCAAATTATCTGAGGATTATCTGAGAAACAAGCTGGAGATAGTTTTACCTCCCACGGGGCACATGTGGTGCAGTTCCTCAAGGCTTTATTCAGCTTTGTCGCTAGAGCTTAGTCTGAGGCTAGTTTATGGGAAATATCTTGCGAATTGTTGTAACAGGGCCGGTGGGAGCTGGAAAGTCTACCTTTATTCGCACGATTAGCGAGATCGAGGTCGTGGACACCGATTGCAAAGCAACAGACGAGGTGGCAGAACTGAAGAAAACCACAACGGTAAGCATAGATTTTGGCCGTTTGAGGATTGGAGCGGATGAAGAAGAGATGTGGCTGCATCTCTATGGCACTCCCGGCCAGTCTCGCTTTAACTTTATGTGGGATATCTTGATTAAGCGCGCCCACGGCTATATCCTCCTGGTGCCTGCGCACCTGCCAGGTCAATTTCGCAATGCCCAAGCTATTCAAGCTTTTATGAAGGCCAGGACAAGTGCTCCTTGCGTGATTGGGATCACCCACGTTGATCAACCCAATGCCTGGGATCCAGAAGACATTTTGTTAGTTTTGGGGAATCAAGACGGTGCGATTCCTCACACCACTTTGAATGCTCAGGAGCCGGCTTCTGTTGCCAACACATTGCTTCTGCTGGTTGAGCAAATGATGCCTCAGGTGGTTGTTTAAATCAGATATCTGGCAAGCTACAGCCTTCAGCAACATCGGCCCTAACCAACACAGACGGGTTTTGGCGTAACAGGGATCCCTCCCGCAAAGCCGGAAAACACAAGATTGGATTCCGTGGAGATTTGTCGGATAATAAGATATCTTGGGTGCTCTTTCTGGCCGGCCATTGAACCAAGGGGATCCCTGCTGTGTTGCTTCTCGACTGCTCTCCCCTGACCCTTTCCCCAGAGGAAGCACGGGAGAAACTGCTGTATCTCCTTGCCCAACTGGCTTACCGAGAAGGCTCCTTTACCCTCACTTCTGGACGGAAGAGCCCCTACTACATCAACTGCAAGCCAGTCACCCTCCACCCTCAGGGGGCGTATTGGGTGGGATCCCTGCTGCACCGGCTGTTGCCGCCCGAAACCGGGGCAGTGGCCGGGATGACCCTGGGGGCAGATCCCCTGGTGACGGCAGTGAGTTTGGCCTCCTTGAGGGCTGAGCCTGCCAACCTAGCCGCCCTAATCGTACGCAAAGAGCCCAAGGGGCACGGCACACAAGCCTGGATCGAGGGGCCAGAGTTGCCGACAGGCAGTCGGGTGTGGATCTTGGAAGATGTAGTGACCACCGCCAGTTCTGCTTTAAAGGCTGTCGAACGGGTGCGGGCAGCCGGCTATCGGGCGGAAGGGATCCTGGCTTTGGTGGATCGGCTGGAAGGGGCAGAAGACCGCTGCCAAGAAGCAGGGATCCCCTTTCGTCGCCTATTCACCCTTCCAGAAGTGCAGGCTTGCCATCGGGCCTTGACCTCAGGAAAATCAAAGGACTAGCCTGCCCCCTTGGTGGGCATCAAAGCTTTGGAGAGCGGACATGCTGCCCCCTGCCTACTCAGCTCTGCCCAGCCGAAATCTGCCGAGCCTACCGCATCGGGCACGGGTGGCTGTGTACGTGGTGATGAACATCGAGCACTTCACCTTTGGCAAGCTGGGCACGGCCATTCAACCCCATCTCACCAGCTCCCCTGAGATCGCCAACTATGGCTGGCGGGACTACGGCAATCGGGTGGGCATTTGGCGCTTGTTTGAGCTGTTTGCCGAGCTGGGGATCCCGGTGACTGCTGCTGTGAACGCGGAAATGGTGGAGCTTTACCCCCCCATCATCGACGGGATCCGCCAATACGGCTGGTCGGTGCTGGCCCACGGCTGGAACAACTCCACCGGCCACAGCGGCCTAGCCCGTGACGCCGAACAGGAGCTGATTGAGCGCAGCTTGTCCCTTTTGGAGAAGGTGTCGGGATCCCGTCCCTGGGGCTGGCTGACGCCGGGGTTTTCCGTTAGCGAGAACACCTTTGACCTGCTCAAGGCTGCCGGCATCCGCTATACAGCCGACTGGGTGAACGACGACCAACCCTACTGGCTGCAGACCGCCGCTGGCCCTCTCTTGGGGATCCCCTACACTCTAGAGGCCAACGACATCAGCCTTTGTCTGAGCGCCCGCCTGCCGGCAGAAGCCTTTGCCCAAGCCCTCATCGACCAGTTTGATCAACTGTGGCAAGATGGGGAACGCTCCCCCCGCGTCATGGCCATCGGCCTGCATCCTTTCATTGTCGGGCAGCCTCTGCGGATGGGATCCCTGAAAAAAGCCTTGCAGCACATCCAATCTCGCCCTCAGACTTGGCTCACCACCGGTGATGGCCTCTACGCCTGGTATGCCCAAGCCTGCCCTGCTCCTGAGATGACCTGACGGGATCCCCTGGCCAGAGGGAAAAGCGCCTCTTGGCCTTGGATCCTGCTCATTTTTTTTTTAACTTTGTTCTGATTTTGTCTTGTCCGGAGCTGTCCACCGTGGCTCCAGAAGTGACAGCATAGGCGGTGAAACCACCTAGGGCAAAAGGGCTTGGCCATGCGCATGGGCAGACTCAGTGGGATCCTCCTGCACCCCACCTCGCTACCGGGGCCATTTGGTATCGGCGATCTGGGGCCATCGGCTTATCGTTTTGTGGATTTTCTGGTGGAGAGCGGCCAACGCCTCTGGCAGGTTCTTCCTCTTGGGCCGACCGGCTGGGGCAACTCCCCCTACATGAGCTTGTCCTCCATTGCCGGCAACCCGCTTCTCATCAGCCCGGAGCTATTGGTGGGGGCCGGTTGGCTGGATCCCAACAGTTGGCAGGATCTGCCCCAATGGCCAACAATCCAAGCCGGGTCTGCCGAGCGGGTGGACTACGAAACCGTGATCCCCTTCAAGCTGGGCCTGCTGCACCGCGCCTGGGCAACCTTCAAAGAAAAAGCGTCCGCCGCCGACTGGGAAGCCTTCCAAGCCTATTGTGCTGCCGAAGCCGATTGGTTGCCCGACTATGCCCTGTTTATGGCCCTCAAGGATGTGTACGGCGAGCAAGAGTGGAACCAATGGGATCCGGCCTTGGTGCGACGGGATCCACCGGCTTTGCAAGAGGCTCGCGACCGCTATGCCGATGCCATTACCGAGCAGATGTTTTGGCAGTATCTGTTCGCCCAGCAGTGGGGATCCTTGAGGGAGTATGCCCATCGGCACCAAGTGCAGCTCATCGGGGATGTGCCCATCTACGTTGCCCCCAACAGTGCCGACGTGTGGGCCAACCGGGAGCTGTTTCACCTGGATGAACAGGGACGGCCTTTACAAGTAGCCGGTGTGCCGCCGGACTATTTCAGCCCCACCGGGCAGCGCTGGGGCAACCCCCTCTACAACTGGGAAGTGCTCAAGGCCCGCGGCTACGATTGGTGGATCAAACGCATGCAGGCCATTCTCAAGCAGGTGGATTGTGTGCGCATCGACCACTTTCGCGGCTTCGAGAGCTACTGGGCCATTCCGGGCGATGCGGAAACGGCTGTGGAAGGGGAGTGGCAAAAAGGGCCGGGAGCAGATTTCTTTCAGGCCCTGGCCGACAAGCTGGGGGAAATCCCGGTGATTGCCGAAGATCTGGGAGACATTACGCCCGAGGTGTTGCAACTGCGGGATCAATTCGGCCTGCTCGGCATGAAGGTGCTGCTGTTTGCTTTTGGTTCCGGGCCGGATAACCCCTATTTGCCCCATGCCTACGAGCGCAACTTTGTCGTTTACACCGGCACCCACGACAACAACACGGTGGTGGGCTGGTTTAATGACCCGGATCGCTCGGAGTGGGAAAAACAAAACCTGTTGCGCTATTTGGGCTGCCAGGGATCCGAGGGCATCCATTGGAATCTGATCCGCTTGGCCCTTTCTTCCGTAGCTGACCTGGCCATCATTCCCCTGCAAGATGTGATGGGCCTGGGGGCAGAGGCGCGCATGAACTTCCCCGGCACCACTGAGAACAACTGGGCCTGGCGCTACCGCGAAGACATGCTGCGGCAGGACATGATCCAGCGACTGGCCGAGATGAGCGTGACTTACGGGCGCATCTCTCCTCAAGAGTTGGAGCAACGGCGAGCAGCCCTAGCCCAAGAACGGACGGCAGGGTCTTCTCAAGCTGCCCCCAGCTTTGTCTAATTCCGGATCCCGCCCATCAGCAGTCCGAGCCGGTCTTCGGTGGCTTCTTCAGGCGTGAGTTCTCCCACCAGGCGGCCCTCATGGATCACCAAAATGCGATCCGATAAGTTGATGACCTCATTCAAATCCGCCGATACCAGCAGCACCCCCATGCCCTGATCCCGTGCCTGCAGAATGCGGCGATGAATGGCCTCAATGGCCCCCACATCCACCCCCCGCGTCGGTTGGGCAGCCACCAGCACCTTGGATCCACAGGAAAGCTCCCGCCCCACAACGATCTTCTGGGCATTCCCTCCAGAATAGCGGCGGGCCGTCAGGGAAATGCTGCGGGGGCGAACGTCGAAGCTCTCCACCACTTGCCGGGCATGCTGGTCAATGGCCTCCTCCTGGAAAAATCCCAACCAGCCGGTATATGGCTTTTGGTGGTGATCCCCTAGGATCAGGTTGTCGCGGGTGGGGAAATCCAGCACCAAACCTCTCACATTGCGATCTTCCGGGATGTGGCTTAGACCCCAGCAGCGCACCTGTCGGGCTGAGGCAGACAGGGATCCGGCCCCATAGCGAATGTGGCCGCGGTAGCCTCTTAAGCCGGTGATGGCCTCCACCAATTCTGTTTGGCCGTTTCCTTCCACACCGGCAAGGCCCACAATCTCGCCGGCACGTACCTGGAAGCTTGCCCCTGCCACTGCTGGCTTCCGCCCCGGTATGTCCACCCACAGATCTCGCACATCCAGCAACACCTCCCCAGGGGTAGCGGCCTTTTTTCCAACAGTCAGACTGACTTCCCGCCCCACCATCAGCCGTGCCAGTTCCTGGGCATTGGTTTGGGCAGTGGGCAACGTCGCCACCACCTTGCCATCCCGAATGACGGTGATGCGGTCGGCCAGTTGCATCACCTCCTTCAGCTTGTGGCTGATGAAAATGACAGCTCCCCCCCGCCGGGCAAAGCGACGCAAAAACGCAAACAGCTCGCTTGCCTCCTGTGGAGTCAACACTGCCGTCGGCTCATCCAAAATCAAGATGCGGGCCTTGCGGTAGAGCATTTTCAAGATCTCTACCCGCTGCTGCAGGCCCACTGGCAAATCCTCGATTCTGGCATCGGGATCCAGATGGAAGCCCATCTCGGCAATCAACTGAGCCACCTCAGCCCTGGCCCGACGGAAATCGACCTGAAAAAGATGGCCGGGTTCAGCTCCAAGAACCACGTTTTCCACAACCGTCAAGGGATCCACCAACATAAAGTGTTGGTGCACCATCCCAATTCCCAACCGAATGGCATCGGCGGGACTGTGGATCCTGACCGCTTGTCCATCCACCTGAATGGATCCCTCGTCCGGGCTGACCAACCCATAGACGATCTTCATCAGGGTAGACTTGCCCGCCCCGTTCTCCCCCATCAGCGCCAGAATCTCTCCCCAACGCACCTCCAGATCGATGTGGTCGTTGGCCAACACCAGAGGATAACGCTTGGTGATCCCCTGTAAACGAAGGGCGATATCGCTGCGATGGGATCCCTCTGCCAAGGAAGGATCAGGCCCACTCATGAGGTGCTTCTTGAACGCCTCTTCCAGCATAGGCTACGAACCGCCATGCCAGAGGAAAGCATTTCTGGGGGTATTGTGAGAGTCTTTTTCTAAACACTATCTAACTATTAACTAATGGTGCAACATCCAAGGTCGCCCACAGGATTGAGCGCGATATTTTGGCGAGTTTGGATCAGAATTTGAGTGCTGCTCCCGCTTGATAAGCTTGGGTTCTTTCCCTCCCTTTGAAACGGGCAAAGAGCTGGAAAGCTGAACCGTGGGAACTGAAATGAGACGTTTCCCTTCCTGATTGCAAGAAGGACAATAGGCCGGGTCTCGATATTGAGATAAGGGCCGCCACACCTCAAACTCCCCACAGGTTTGACACTTAAACTCATACAGCGGCATCTTCCTATTCCACCCCCTTGAACGAGACATCAGATAACATTCACCTAGGGAGAATATCGATGTCGAAAATTTGTGTAGGAATGGCCACCGTACAGCAAGCATTGGGAATATCGACGATCCCGCTTACCCTGCCCTCCACCGGTGCAGAACTGAGCAGCAGATAAGCTTGTTCTCCCGTAAAGCCGAACTTTTTCAGATATTCGATGGCGTTTAAGCAGGCACGTCGATAGGCGATGTGAACATCCATATAATGTTGCTTGCCTGTAAACTCGTCCACAGAAATGCCCTCAAACACAAGGTATTCTGAATAGCGCGGCTCAACAGGGCCGGGCTTAAAAATGGGGTTAACCAATCCGTACTTCTCAACACCACCCTTAATTAGATCGACGTGGAGATCGATGTAGCCCGACATCTCAATGGCGCCACAAAAAGAGATCTCGCCATCCCCTTGCGAGAAGTGAATATCTCCCATCGACAGCTTGGCGCCCTCCACGTAAACCGGGAAGTAGATCCGTGTTCCTTTAGATAGGTTTTTAATATCGCAATTACCGCCATGCTCCCGCGGGGGCACCGTCCGAGCCGCTTCGGCAGCAACCCGCTCATACTCTGACTTGGGCAAAGTTCCTAAAATTGCGTTCTTGGGATTGGGCAAAGCGGCCAGCACAGGTTGATTGCCGGATAGCCCTGCGCCGTAAGTGCGCAAATCGGGAGCCGAAGCAACCAGCTCAGCTTCCCGCTTGTTCCAAGTCGCCAACAACTCGTGAGATGGGGCACAGCCAATGAGGCCGGGGTGAATAATGCCGGCAAAGCGCACATGGGGAATGTGTCTAGAAGTGGTGTAAATGCCTTGAAAATCCCAGATAGCCTTGGCTGCGTTGGGAAAATGATCGGTGAGGAATCCCCCTCCATTTTCTTTGGCAAAAATACCTGTAAACCCCCACTCGTCCCCCGGCAGCGGCCCAATGTCCAACAGATCGACAACCAGGATATCTCCAGGCTGGGCACCGTTAACCCAAATAGGCCCACTTAAAACATGGACAACGCTTAGGTCAACCTGCTCAATGTCGGAAGGATCATCGTTGTTTTTGATTTGCCCATCCGTCCAGTCTTTACACTCAATTCGGAAGACTTCACCAGGATTTACAGAAACCACAGCGGGAATGTCAGGATGCCAGCGGTTGTGACCCGGTAGATCCTGTTGATCCATTGGCTTGGTCAGGTCAACTTTAAACAGCGTTTTGGGCATGGGATCCTATCCTTAAGTCATCACTCTGCGGTCAGACTTTGAACGCACAAAAGCCTATCTCCAATGGAGAAGCTAATACTGTAGTAAGAGCTACAATTCATAGTGCTGTTATCGACAATCGCAGGGCGGGAGATGAGGAGCTTAGATCGACAGGCTATTTCACTGCAATTCAAAGTAACCATCAATCAATTCACCAAAGTAACTGTCCATCCATTCGGCGACAGATCGATTTAGCCGTCAGCTCCTAAAGCTTTGCAGGATCCTCTCCAGAAAATCCTTAGAGAACATGGTGGGTTGTCGGCCAAATCCTGATTTCAATGAGCCCCCTTGGCTTCCCTTGAGAAAGGGAAACTCAGGCTCTTTCTTGAGCTCCAAGTTCTAAAAACCCAGTTGCCGCAAGCTAGGGATCCCGAATGCCCAAGCTAGTCGAGTGCCTGTAGCTGGGCTAGGAACTCTGCTACCGTCAGGGATCCCAGCTCTTGCCCATGGCGCTGGCGCACGCTCACTGTTCCTGCCGTTTGTTCCTGTTCTCCCACGATCAACATAAAAGGGATCCGGGCCTTCTCGGCATTGCGGATTTTTTTGGGCAAACGATCGCTGTCGGCATCGATGTGGATGCGGATCCCGTGTTCTCGCAGTTGATCCCGCACTTGGGTGGCATAGCCCAGATACTGATCGGAAACGGGCAAAATGCGCACCTGTTCCGGGGCCAGCCAGAAGGGAAAATCCCCAGCGTATTCTTCAATCAGGATCCCAATGAGTCGTTCCAGCGAGCCAAAGGGAGCACGGTGAATCATCACCGGACGCTGCCGGGATCCATCCTCAGCTACGTATTGCAGATCAAAGCGCTGTGGGTTTTGGTAGTCCACCTGAACCGTGCCCAGTTGCCACTCCCGATCCAGTGCATCCCGGAAAATAAAATCCAGCTTTGGCCCATAGAAGGCTGCCTCTCCGATCCCTTCAAAGTGGGGCATCGACAACTTCTCCACAGCATGGCGGATGGCATTTTCCGCTTTGTCCCAATCCTCAGGGGATCCCAGATATTTGTCCGACTTGGGATCCCGGAAGCTGAGGCGGGCGCGAAAATCCTTGAGCTTGAGCTTGTCGAAAACCACCAAAATGAGATCGACAACCTTGAGAAACTCCTCCTCCAATTGATCAGGGCGAACAAACAAATGGGCATCGTCCACCGTAAAGCCGCGCACTCGTGTCAGACCCCCCAGTTCCCCCGATTGCTCATAGCGATAGACGGTGCCAAATTCGGCATATCGTAGGGGCAAATCTCGGTAGGATCTCAGCTCGGATTTGTAGATTTGGATGTGAAAAGGACAGTTCATCGGCTTCATGACAAAGCCCTGTTCAGCCGCGCGCGCCTGCTCATCCTCTGCCATCATGGGAAACATATCTTCCCGATACTTTTGCCAGTGGCCGGAGATCTTGAACAAGTCCACACGGGCAATATGAGGGGTAACCACCGGCAGGTAGCCCCGCTTGAGCTGCTCCTGCTTGAGAAAATCCTCCAGCACCGAGCGCAGAAGGGTACCTTTGGGTGTCCAGAGAGGCAGCCCTGGCCCCACTTCATCCGAGAACAAAAATAGGCCCAGTTCTTTACCCAGCTTGCGGTGATCCCGCCGTTTGGCTTCTTCCAGGCGCCGTTTGTATTCCTTCAGCTCCTCTGGGGTTTCCCAGGCAGTGCCGTAGATGCGTTGGAGCTGCGGCTTGGTTTCATCCCCCCGCCAATAGGCGCCGGCCACGCTGAGCAAATCAAAGGCTTTGGGGTTGAGATCTCGGGTGTTCTCCACGTGGGGGCCAGCACAGAGATCCCACCATTCATCCCCCAAGTGATAAATGCTGATGACCTCCCCTTCGGGAATGCTGTCTAAAATCTCCAGCTTGTAGGGTTCGCCGAGGGCTTCGATTCTGCGCCTGGCTTCTTCCCGGCTCACCTCCTCGCGGATCACCGGCAAACCTTTCTTGATGATCGCCTGCATCTCTTTTTTGATGCGGTCGAGATCCTCAGGCGTAAAGGGTTCGGGATGGTCAAAATCGTAGTAGAAGCCGTAGTCGGTGGTGGGGCCGATGGTCACCTGGGCCTTAGGAAACAGCTTTTGCACCGCCATAGCCAGAACGTGGGAAGTGGTGTGGCGGATGCGCTCCAGTTTGGGAGACTCGTGAGTGCGCAGCAGTTTGAGGGTGCTGTTGGCCTTCTGAGGTGATTCGGCTGGCTGAGACATCGGAACCTACTTCGACAACAAACAAATCAAATACTGTGTCCCTATCTTAGGCTGGGGCGAGAACAGCAGGGATCGCAAGCTGGGGCAATTCCCCGATTTGCCGAGTCAACTGCGAACCTGATAACTCGGCCCGGAACAAGGGGGGAAAGTACACAGTATCCTAAAGGGGTTGACCCCCTTGCCCAAGCCATGATCTCTTCGCCCACCCACTTCACGGAACGCTCTCTCGCCTCTGATCCCCCAGTTTCCGAGACCGGCCCGGCTGCTCGTCCTGAATCTTGGGCTGCCCCCGTTCTGGCCGCCATCGATGTGGGCAGCAATTCTCTCCACATGGTGGTGGTGCGCATCAATCCCCGTATCCCCAGCTTCACCATCATCTCCCGCGAAAAAGCCACCGTGCGGCTGGGGGAATACTGCAACCAGACGGGTGCCCTTACCCCTGCAGCCATGGAGCGAGCTCAAGTAGCCCTGGAACGGTTTTGCCGCATTGCTGAGAGCTTTCAGGTGCATTCCATTGTTGCGGTGGCCACCAGTGCTGTGCGTGAAGCCCCCAATGGGCTGGAGTTTTTGAAGCGGATTGAACGGGAGCTGGGCCTGCGGGTGGAGTTGATCTCAGGGCAAGAAGAGGCCCGCCGCATTTATCTGGGAGTGCTCTCGGCGATGGAGTTCCACAACCGGATGCACGCGGTGGTGGATATCGGCGGTGGCTCCACAGAGCTGATCTTGGGCAATGGCCAAGAGCCGGAGTTTCTGCGCAGCATCAAGGTGGGAGCTGTGCGTCTAACCCAGGCTTTTTTGCACCACGATCCGCCCACGGCTGCCGAACTGCAGGCCCTACGCCAGCACATCCGCGGCATGCTGGAGTCTCCCATCGAGCAGATGAAACGGATCGTCGCCTCTTCACAACAACAGGGATCCCTGCCTTTGGTGGGCACCTCCGGCACCGTCGAGAGCCTGGCCCAGTGGGATGCCCGTCGTCGTTTGGGGGCTCCCCCCAGCCGCCTACAGGGGTATGAGTTCAGCCTGGAAGCCTTGCGCGGCTACATCAAAGAACTGCGATCCCTGACGGTGGCCGAACGGCAAAAACTTCCCGGCCTGGGGGAAAGACGGGGGGAAATCATCCTGGCCGGCGCCCTGATCCTAGAGGCAGTGATGAGCCTGCTGGGGGTGGAGCGGATTCAATTTTGCGAACGGGCTTTGCGGGAAGGGCTGATCGTGGATTGGATGATCGGCCAAGGCTTAATTGAGGATCGGCTGCGCTACCACAGCTCGGTGCGGCGGCGCAGTGTGCTCAAGCTGGCGGAAAAATATCAGGTGGAGCTGCCCTATGCCGAACGGGTGGCCGAGTTTGCCCTCAGCCTCTTCGACCAGACTCGCGGCCTGTTGCATGGTTGGGGATCCCGCGAGCGGGCCCTTCTCTGGGCAGCGGCTATGTTGCACAACTGCGGCCACTTTATCAGCCATGCCGCCCACCACAAACACTCCTACTACCTCATTCGCCATGGGGAACTGCTGGGCTTCAACGAAGAAGAGGTGGAAGTGATTGCCAACTTGGCCCGCTACCACCGCAAGTCCCCCCCCAAGAAGAAGCACGAAAACTTTCAGCGCCTCACCGACGAACGGGATCGCCAAATCGTCCTGGAACTGAGCCCCTTGCTGCGCATGGCTTGTGCCCTGGATCGTCGCCGTCTGCAAGCCATCCAAGCGCTGCACTGCCGTTTTCAGCTCCTGGGAAAAGGCCCCCGACAAATGGAGCTGATCTTGGATCCCAAGCATCCCAACGATGACTGCGCCTTGGAGCTGTGGAGCTTGAACGAGAAGAAAAAAGTCTTCGAGCAGCAGTTCAAGCTGCAGGTGATCCCCAAATTATCCACTCAGATCGAGGGCAGCTCAAATCCCTTTGAGGCAGCAGTCTAGGCCTCTGCAGGGATCCTAACTAAGGGGCGATGGTAATGGGCGAGGGGCTGGTTTGGGTAGTCTTTTGGCCCCCTCTTTGCAAAATCACCTCGATGATGCCGTTGTTAACCGGCTGCATGTTGAAGGGCAGTTGCTGCTGGGTTTCGTATAGGCCCGGTGCCACCTCCCGCATTTCAACTTCCGGCGTTACCCCAACAATCCGAAAAGCAGCTCGCCCTCCCGGATCCCCTCGCATGGTGACTTTGAGAATTTCTCCCATGCGCAGGTTGGTGCTGTTGGTGGTGACACTGAAAATCCGGGGCGGCCCCACGGCAACAGGTGCGGAGACCGGCTGAATGGTGGAGCGGGTTCCTCTGGAGCCATCGATGGAAAAGGGAAAGATCTCCACATGTTCCTGGCTGAGGCCGTCCTTGGTGAGCACAATCCGCAAGGTGGGATTGTTGGCCTGGTGGGTGGGAGCCACCACATAGGTACCTTCGTAGTGGTTGGGTCGTACCTCCCGCATCGGCTGGTTCAGAACCAGATTCCCCAGATCAAACTGGGCGATCCCTCCAGATTCCCCCCAAATAGCAATGGTGAGAATATCCCCTTCCACCAAGTCGCGCTGGGGATCCAAGCGAATGGCCGCAATGTGCGGATAGCGATTGCCGGCTGCAGTCAAAGGGGCAGGGGACGGCTGCGGCAGAGGAGCCGGGGGCGGAAACACCGATTCCACCGGCGGGGGAGCGACATTCCCCAAGGCCAGTTGAGGTAGCCGCCGTTGAACACGGGTACTGACGCCATTGAGGGTCAACTGAATGCTGATGTCGGGGCCAAAGACGGTATCCTGAGGGCTAAGGCTGTAAACTGCGCGGTAATAGCCAGGCTGCACCTCCTGCATCGGCAGACCCTGAACCACGCCGCCGATATCGACCGTAGCCCTGCCGTTGGGAGTGGCCTGCGCTTCAATGGTCAGAGTTCCCCCCGCAGGAACACTTCCTTCTTCGGGAGTAATCCGCGTTCGGAAGATTTCGGGTTGGACGGTCTCGGCCACCGGGGCTGGGGAGGGACGCAACTGGGCCACGGGGGGTGGCAAAGGCGGAAGCTGACCGCGATACACCAGGGCCTGATGCAGCAACACCGCCCCTTCTGCCCGCCTCAGGACGCGATTGGGCTGAAGACGGGCCGGATCCGGCACATTGACCAGCAGCCCCGCTTCGCCGGCCATGGCCACAAAAGCCCGCCCTACCTCCGGCACATCAGCCGCATCGGTGTACAGAGCCATCCAGCGCTCAATGTCAGCCTGGGTGGGAGCAGGCAACTGCAGAGCCCGCACCAAAATGGCCAGGGCTTCTAGGTGGGTGATGTCCCCTTGCGGGCGAAACTCGTTGCCCTCGTATAGGCGCATGGCCCCCGCCTGGAGCACAGCTTGGGCAGTCCAATAGTCGGGGGTGTTGGGCTCCAGATCGCGAATTGCCTGCACCTGGTTGGGATTGGGAATGTAGCCGAAAAACTCCGTCAGCCATTGGGCCAATTCCAAACGGGTCAGGGTGGCCGATAGGGGTTCTCGGGTAATCACCACATCCGTCTGACGTTCCAGAGCCGCCACATAGGCGTCGGCCCAGGCCAGCGAGGCTTGCTGCTCCACCCCTTGCGACCAAGCCGGCAAGCTGACAGCCGACCAGCCCAGCGTCCAACACAAGCTTAGAGCTAGGGGCCACGAGCACCGCATAGCTGTCACTCCTGTTCCAACAACATCCCCTCAGGGCCAGCTTATCTCAAACTTCCACCGCATCCTCAAGCCCTCGATACCCGTTGGGATTGCGCCCTTTGGCAGTGGGATTCCGAAAACTTGGGTGAGGAGGTTGGTCACAGGAACCCCATAGGAGATTTTACTTATCCAAGACAAGATTGGGATCCGGCTTGGCAGCAAAGGGGCTAAGCGAATGTCTTGCAACTTGTAGTTGTGCATCCAAATCCTTATCATTGTGTTATAGACTCAGAAAGTTCAGAAAGCACTTTTGCCCCTACCCTAGGGAGGAGTTTCATGGCTGGCAGCACCGGAGAGCGACCTTTTGTCGATATCATCACCAGTGTCCGCTACTGGGTCATTCACGCCCTGACCATTCCCGCTTTGTTTTTGGCAGGCTGGCTTTTTGTGAGCACCGGCTTGGCCTATGATATTTTCGGCACCCCACGCCCCAATGAGTATTTCACGGCAGAGCGGCAAGAGCTGCCGATCGTCAGCGATCGCTTCAATGCTCTGGAGGAGTTGGAGAGGCTGACTCGCTAGGAGTGTCTCTGGGCAAGTGGGCCATTCGTTGCTGTAATTTGTAAATTGATTGAGCTTTTTGCGTAGGGTGATATCTATGGCCAGTAAATCTGATGAACCCGTTTTTTACCCTGTTTTTACCGTCCGTTGGCTGGCGGTGCATACCTTGGCGATCCCAACGGTTTTCTTCTTGGGAGCCATTGCTGCAATGCAGTTTATTCAACGGTGAACCCAATGGCTGATCAACCCGAAAGGAATCCCAACTCCCAACCGGTGGAGCTAAACCGCACTTCCCTTTACCTGGGTTTGCTGCTGGTGTTTGTGGTTGGGCTGTTGTTCTCCAGCTATTTTCTCAACTGAGGCCAGGATCCCACTCTGCTCTTCTTAGAGTTGAAAGAGGCTGGCAAGGAACACAGTTGGCTTTTGGCCAGCTCCTGTTCCCTTTTTACCGGAGATGTAATTGCTGCTAGTTCTGTCTTTAGTTTCTTTAGTTCTTTTGGAGACCAGTTGCTATGACCAGTCAAGCAAGGATCCCTTTGTGGATAGTGGCTGTGGTTGTCGGTTTGGGTGTGATCACGGTGGTTGGGCTTTTCTTCTATGGCTCCTATGTGGGCTTGGGCTCGAGCCTGTAAGTTCGAGGTTCTTGGTCTGGTAGTAGCCCGCAAGAGGGAGGGGTACAAAGCTGTGTAGATTTTATGGCCTAGCTGAATTCAGTTAGGCTCTTTTTTCCTACTGCATCTGGCGCTTCTTCCGGCGCTGCCCATCACAGCGCAGCGTCGATCCATTGCCCAGCAAGGATTCCATCTCATCGCAGACCTTACACGCAGCTTAGAAAAGGCTGCCGTTATTCTTCACCGCGGGTTGGAGCATCTAAATTTCCCTCCTCTCCCCCTGGAAAGGGTGGGGGTTGTGTTAGCGGGTTAGGGATCAGCAGCAGCACCGACTGCTAGGGACAGGTCTTGCAAGGAAATGTCTCGAACTCGTTTAGAAGAGCTATCTCTGTGTTAAGCGAGCATGAACTTTTTTAACGATCCGGGTGGCAGTTGCCGAGAGGATCACTTGAGCCCCGTAGAATGAATCGCAAAATTCCAGGCAGGACCTTCGGACATGGATTACATTCGCACCTTTAACGACGATCCCTGCGAGGGGCATCTTTCGACGCCCATCAGCGATTCTCCTGTCACCCGTCTGTTTATCAACAATCTCCCCATCAACCGCCCTGGCTTATCGCCGCTGTTGCGGGGTTTGGAAATTGGGCTGGCCCACGGCTATTTCTTGGTGGGGCCGGAAATTGTGTTGGGGCCGCTGCGCGACTATCCTGAGGCAGCTAACTTGGGTGGGCTGGTCACGGCGATGGCAATTGTGCTGTTGGGAACTGCCTGCATGTCGGCCTATGGCAGCGTTACCTTCGGAAACAAGCCGGAAACACCGGGGGCTGCTCCTCTGGCTACAGCTCGGGGTTGGGGGGATCTGACGGCAGGATTTTTCTTGGGAGGTATGGGTGGAGTGTTTGCTGCCTACTTCCTGCTGGAGAACTTTGCCGGGATCGACGCCATCTTTCGAGGGTTGGTGAATTAGTTGTCAAGTTTGTCACATCACTTGAGAGGAGCAAAATCATGACCGGTTCTTACGCTGCTGCTTATCTTCCTTGGATCTTTGTCCCCATTGTCGGCTGGCTGCTTCCTGCGGTGGGCATGGCAGTGCTCTTTCTGTATATTGAGCGCGACTAAGCTCGGCGTGTTTTGAACCTCGCTGCTGCCGATTGACTTCAGGATAGAGATCAACCCCAGATGGTGAGGCAGGGATCCCTTTTTCGGGGATCCCTCTTTTCGTTGGCAGGATAATTTCCATCCGCGCTGCCAGAATCCCGAAAGGCGAAGGCCGCCCTTCTTCTCTGTTTAGGAAGGGGAAACTTCCAAAGAACTTTAGATTGGAGCGGGATCCAGGGAGCTGATCCCATGCCACAAGGAAAAGGGCAGCTTCCGCAACACCTTTCAACCATCAGAAGGAGGAGTCGATGGCCAGCCTTAACTTTCCAACCCTGCGTATTGGGGATCCCATTCAAGAGGGCAGTTTCTAGGTTTTCCCTCTTTTCTTAGAGGAAGAGCAGGAAGTTGCCTATCGCCTTCCGGAACTGCGAACCCAGGAAGCGACCATCACTGAGGTAAGCGAGGCTGGGGCAGTGCCTCACCTGGTTGTGGAAAACCACAGTGAGTCTCTCTTGCTGCTGATAGAGGGCCAGGAGCTGATAGGGGCTAAACAAAACCGTGTCCTGAATACCACCGTTCTGATCAAGCCGAAAAGCAAGATCACAATACCCGTTTCCTGTGTAGAAGCTGGGAGGTGGCACTTCCTGTCTCGCGAGATGAGGGATGCGGAGCGCTTTGTCGCCAACAAATTGCGGTACAAACTGAAGAGGGGTGTCTACGAGTCGCTGAAAAAGAAGATGGGTCATCGCTCCAACCAAGGAGAGGTATGGGACACTGTTGCCCATCTTCACGAGGAGCTTAATATCATCTCCCCGACCAGCGCCCTCAGCGATGCCTATGAGGCTTACGAGCAGGAGATCGAAGAGTTCTGCAAGGACATCACCTACGTTGAGGGAGCAACTGGCCTAGCCATTGCCCTGGATGGCCGTGTGGGCTCGCTGGATCTCTTTGGAACGGCGCAAACCTGCAGCCGGCTGTGGCCTCGCCTGGTTGCTGGGCTGTCCCTAGAGGCTCTCCGCAAAACGAGTTCGCCAACCAAGGCCACTGTTGAGGATGTTCTCCAGTACTGGACTGACGTAACTCAATGGCCCTGGGAAGCCGTGACTACAGTGGGCGAAGGTCAGGAGTACCGGGCAGAGTCCCAGCGAGGCGACCAAGGCTCAGCTCTGTTCTATGACGGGAAGGTGGTTTATCTTTCAGCAGTCTCTCGGCAGTAGTGCCAAGCTTCTCACCTAAACCGGTTCTCCCTTCGGAGGATCCCTAGAAACCGGGAATGCTCCCCAGGAACTGGAAATGCAAGTCCTGAGTCAACTCCAACACCGCTTGCTTAGCTTCCTCGCGGCCTTGGCGGTACTGCTCCCACCGCTCGCTAACGGAGATGGGATCCCCAACGGTTACATGAACCCCCCGCCAACCTAGGCGGGGTCGGGCCGGATAGGATTCCCCTCGGAGGCGGGCCAGCACATCGAATAGGATGAGGGCGGTTTCCGCCAGCCGCTCAAAGGAGGGTTTGCTCAGCAGATATTCTTCCTCCACCGCCACGCAGCTTTCCACCAAGCGCATGTGCTGTAGGTGGAGCATTGCCTGGTGCGCTTTCCAATCCAACAAGCCCCGCTGCAGGGGAGACAGGGATCCAGGCTGCCGCAATTCCTCTCGGTAAATCTGGATCCAGGCGGCTTCTTCAATGCGGCGGCAACGGCTGTTCCAATCTCCCTGTGGGGGTAAGCCAAAGTAGGTCTCAGCAGTTTCCAGGGCTTTGTGGAGCAGCTGCCCCAGGCGAGCGTTGAAGTGGCTAGGGGCTAGCCTCTGCTCTAGCGGTGGTTCTTTATCATCTCTTGCGGAGATAAGGGGAGGTAGGTCGTAGAAGGCTTCCAGTTGTCCCAGAAGGTGCTGGGCCAAGCGACAAATCCGCTGGGCGTAGCGAAGGTTAGGGCTCTTGGGGGATCCAGGCTCTGGCTTTGGAGGGGTCAACCCACTCAGGTGTTCAAGGCGCCCCAGCAGGCGCTCCAGCCTTTTCCAGGAGGGATCCGTATAGTAGTACCGAATGCCGATGGGCAGCAAAATGACGGCCTCTGAGCGACCAGCTTTGGCCAGGTCTTCGACGCACCAGAAGCACAGTTGAGCCGCTCCCGGCTCTAGGGGATTGACCCGTTCGCTGTGGCCATTGGTGGCTCCTTCCGGTGCGATTGCGAAGGGAAATTGCCCATCCAGGAGCAGTTGCCGGGCCGCTTTTAGCGCCACCCGATCCACCCTCCGACCGCGGCGTATAGGGATCCCGCCCAGGCAAGACAAAACCCACCCCAGCCATTCTCCTCCCCAGAGCGGCATGCCCCGGTCGCAAAGAAAGTGGGCGTGAACAGGTTTTCGGAGGGGAATCCCTTGGCGGCGGGCTGCCTGGGGAACCAGACGAGAGAGGACGTACAAACCCACCAGCGGGTCATCCACCTCCACATGCCGAAAAGCCAAGACTAGGCGAATTTGACCCTCTTGGAACTGGTGATAGAGCTGCGCCAGGGTATCGATACCCTTAACCTCTATCTTCGCAATTCCGGAAGGAAGCCAGCGCCACACCCTCACCCGCAAGAGCAGGGGCAGGATCCCGTGTACAAAGCGCAATACCCAGCCACTGTAGGCCGGAGGGATAAAGTCCAGAGGAGGACGAGCAAAATGAGGTGGTGTTGGCAAGAGCAAGGTTTGTTCTCAAGTAGCTCAAGATGAAGTGTAGTGAAACGCAAATTAGATTCACATCCCATCGTTCGGATGATTCATCAAGTTGCTGCAGGGATCACCGGATATACAGCCATTCTCAATACATTCTCAATATTCTCAATATAAGTAAGCACAAGATTGAGACCCTTCCCCCAAAGCTCCACGCTGCTGACCTAAGAATTGGGTTTCAAGCCTCGCCGTTTACGGCGGCTTTCTGTTACTTTATTATGAGTTCCGCCAGCTAGGGTATGGCGCAACGTTAGCTCAAGCAAGTATCTGGGAGTTTATCCCAGTAGTTGGGGTTATGGCATCCCCCACCACTGTTTACGCAAGGGTGGTGTAGCGGGTGCTAAGCACCGCTAACGCGAACAGGAAGTGGGAGTTCTCCCGCAACCTGAGAAGGAATCCTTTGCCTTTAGGCGAGGGAGAATGTCAAGCGACCACTCTCTACTTTCTTCAAGCCCCCAGCCCCTCTCCCACAAAGGGAGATGGAAGTCGGCAATCATGGCTATTCATTTATTTTTTTGCTGCAATAAAGACGCTCTCTTCTCTCTGCTCTCTTCTAACTCAAGGTGGCCACAGGCTGGGCCTCTGCCAAAAGCGCCTGAGTTTTTAGGTCGGTGATGGTAACCAACAAGCGCCGTGAGGCATCGACGGCAAATTCGACGCGAAGGCGATCCTCCCCTATGCGGCCAGGGGGCTGTAAACGGGCCAGACAAATGGGTGATGACTCCGTCTCGCTGGGGCGAACGGGCGGGGATCCAAGAGGAGTTAGGGAGCGAAAGTCGGTTTGCCGGGTGAGTTGACGGCTGCTCATGCGCCCCAGCTCGTCGTAAACCACCTCCGATTGGACCACCTGGGCCACTTCCCCCACCTCCAGGCGAATCTCCGTTTGTCCGTCATTGGCCACCTGCAAGATCAGCGGTTCAGGCCGGCGGCAGGGATAGGGGCTGCCTCGCTCGAAAAGGGGATGGTAGATGTAGCTTTTCTGCAAGGGATCCCAAAGGCGGATGGCGTAGCTGTGGTGTAGGCGATCCTCCAACTTCACCTGACGGCCCAACTGAAGGGCACCTAGGGCCACGGCATCGAAGGGGCGTTCGCAGCGCACTTTCTTTTTGCCAAAGTAGGAGCGGAGCAGATCTTGTACTGCTGGCAGTTGGGAGCTTCCTCCCACCAAGAGCACCTGCTCAATTTGGTTTTTGCCCAATCCCCTCGCCTGGGCGGTGAGGAGAACGTCGTCCAAGCATTGGCGGATTTGATCCAAAAGCTGGTGGGTTTCCAGGATCTCCTCCAGCTCCTGCCGGTTTAACTTCAGCTCGTAGGCGGTTAGGGCCTCGTCATCAAACCAACTGCCCACCGCTTCCATCTGAGTGGAAAGGGCGATCTTGAGCTGCTCCGCCTGCTCCAAGAGGTTGAGCCAGCCCAGAGCCGCAACTTGCTGCCGGCTCAGCCCCAGTTGCCGCAGTAGGTAGTCGGCAATCCAAATGTCGATATCCACCCCGCCCACATAGGCATCGGCTTTGGCAATCACTTCGGCTTTAAGGACGGGGCTGCCCGCTTGCGGGGCGAGGGTGCGCACCAGACTGAGATCCAGGGTACCACCGCCGAAATCCACCACCAAGACCACCGTTCCCGGCTGAGTAATCGCATAGCCCAGGGCAGCCGCAGTGGCCTCATCCACAATTTGAACGGGATCCCAGCCACAGGCGCTGGCTACCCCCCGCAGCCAATTCAAGTAGCGCTCGAAGGATCCCACGGGGGCTGTAAACACCACCTGTTCCGGCTGCAGATGCTCTTTCTGAACCGCTTCCATGACCGCTTGCAGAAAGGCTTGGGCCACCGTTTCGGCGTCGTAGCGTTGCCCATCCAAGAGGCGAGGAGGGGGGACAAAGTCCGCCACCAATTCTCTCTTGAAGCCTTGAAACAGCCGCTGCGGATCCACCGCTCCCCAGCGACCGGCACGGACGGTTTCCCCCACCAAGAGCTGGCCTTTTCCCTTCACGTAAACCAAGCTGGGAATGGTTTGAGGGCCGGGCCCCTGGCGAGAGAGGCCGGGAAGAGCCAGGAGACGGGGAGCTTCCTGCGCGGGATCCCAGCCGGCGACCACGGTGTTGCTGGTGCCAAAATCGATGGCCAGCGTTGTAACCAGGGGCTTTGGAGATGGGGAGGGCATCAGCTCAATCCTCCAGGCAGGGAACGGCTGACTTTGGCCGGGCAAAGGATGGAATCTCCCCGACGGTAGCCGACAAAGCGGATGTAAACGGGATCCCCCTTCTGAAGATCCGGCTGATCCGGTTGATGCTGTTGCGGATCGAAGGGGACGGATTCAAGGGGGGTGCCAATGGGCTCATACCCCCAGTGCTGCAGCAGAGCATCCAGGGAGCGAAACAAGGCAATCACGTTTTGGGCCGGCCAATCGGGCTTGCGCTGGGCAATCTGGCGGACGGTGGGGTAGCTGGTGAGCAACGGCTGCAGCAGAGAGAAGAGGACTTCTGATGAATCGGTGGATTCCATTTTGTCATTCCCGTTGAGGCGCAGCAGGGATCCCAAGTCCCACTGCAGGGCGGCAGCCAGCTTTTGGAGCTGCTCCAGGCGCAGGGATCCCCACTTCCCTTGGCGCACCTGATCAAGGGCGCGGCGGCTGATCCCCGCTTGGGCCTGTAAAGCCCGCCAAGAAGACAGGCCAACAGCCCGCATCCGTTCCAGCAGGCAATCATCCAGAGGTTTCTTCGCCATTGCTTTTTGGGGGGATCCCTACCGATCTTGTCCCAGATTCGGGGCTTGGCTCAGGGATCCGCAAGGCGCAGGGAACGGCCTATGGCTTCCACATCCCGGTCATAACGGTCACGCCGGCTGGCTGGATACACGAATTCAAAGCCAGCTTGCAGGGAAGGGCGGACAATTTTTTTGAGATAGAAAATCCGCTGGCCAAAGTCCTCGTAACCGGAGACCACGAAGAAATCCCGGCCAACGGTTTGGTAAGTAACCCGACGCTGGTTTTCCCGGCTGCGGCGAAGCTCCTCCTGCAGGGCGCTGGCAGGGGTCTCTTGAAAGATGTTGTACCCACCCCAAACCCGCAGTGCAGCCCCGTCTTGACCGAGAAACACTTGGCCGTCACCGTTGTCGGATTCCCCTTGCGGGATAAAGTCTGCCGGGTAGTCGATGCGGTAGCCGAAGCGGGCATTGAGATAGGGCCGGAAACCGGCTTGGGCAATGGGAAGGGCGGGGCCAGGAGTAATGACCGGGATCCCTGTCCCTAGAATCAGTCCGGCAAGCAGACAAGCTAGGCGAGCAGCAGACTTCATGGTTTTGATGGTCCCACTCTGTAGCCATCCTAAGCTCTCTCACCCCCAGCCCCTCTCCTAGGGGGACAGAATTTGGATGAACCACCTAAGGTTTGTCCAGGCTCTTTCCCAAAAGACAAGGAAATAGCAATCCAAGTTTCGCTGCCGTGCTTCTATCTGGGTGCTATTTGAGATGGTAGACATAGCATCTTTTTCAAGGGTTTGAAATGAAATACTGGTTTGGGTAATGATGTTAACTAAGTTTGCCGATTGACATCAGGGTTTTGGCCGGAGCGCAGCCGTTCGATGTCTTCTCTTGCCCGCTGGATAGCACTGCAATTGTCTACCGCTGCCCAGGTAGAGGCCAGAAACAGTCCAGGGAGAGAAACCTCTCCTTCTTCGTCGCTAAACAACACGCCGATGAAGAGACACCACCCCAAAAAAATCATCAGAGCTTTCCATCGCCGCGTGTAAACGTAGGCTCCGAAAGCGAGCAGAATGGACAAAAAGATTGCCATTCCCTGAGACTTTTGAGAAAGGGCATAGGTACGACGGATTTCTGCATCCGCTCTTTTTTGATCCTCTTGCTGCAGCAATTCCTGTAGATGTTCGTCCATAGGCCACCCAAATCTGACGGCCTCATCTTAAAAATCCTTGGAAGCCCCCTGTTCAAAGACAATTGTTCGGGATCCCTGTTGGGGGAGAACGGCAGGAAAAGAGAGGAGAGGTTGGCCACCCCCCTTCTCGAGTTCCCAACTTCTGTAGAATGGGGAAGCTCGTCTTAATCTCTTATTGCAGGCTGCAAGGCCCGGACGGATTTTGCCATGACCTCAGCTCCTCTTGCTTCTCCCCCTCGTGTTTTGGATCCCCTCGACCCTCAAGTGCGTCCGGATCCCCAGGGGCGGTTTGGGCCGTTTGGGGGTAGATTTGTGCCGGAAACCTTGATGAGCGCCCTGACAGAGCTGGAGGAAGCTTTTGAGCAGCATTGGCGGGATCCCGGCTTTCGCGCCGAGTTTCACAGCCTGCTGCGGGATTTTGTCGGACGGCCTAGCCCCCTCTACTTTGCCCAGCGGCTCACAGAACACTACGGTGGCCCACAGATCTACCTGAAGCGGGAAGATCTCAACCACACCGGCGCCCACAAGATCAACAACGCCCTTGGCCAAGCCCTGCTGGCAGTGCGCATGGGCAAGCGGCGGGTGATTGCTGAGACCGGTGCCGGTCAGCATGGGGTAGCCACAGCAACTGTGTGTGCTCGCTTTGGGTTGGAATGCGTTATCTACATGGGGGCACTGGATATGGAGCGGCAGGCCCCCAATGTGCAGCGAATGCGCCTGCTGGGTGCTGAGGTGCGGGGGGTGGAAGCGGGCACGTGCACCCTCAAAGATGCTCTATCCGAGGCGATCCGCGACTGGGTGACGAATGTGGAGACCACCCACTATGTGATCGGTACGGTGGCAGGACCTCACCCTTACCCGAAGCTGGTGCGGGCCTTTCACGATGTCATCGGCCAGGAGACGCGGCAGCAATGCCAGGAGCAGTGGGGAGGGCTGCCGGATGTGCTGCTGGCCTGTGTGGGGGGCGGATCCAATGCTCTGGGCCTGTTTAACGAGTTTGTCCGAGATCCGGGGGTACGGCTGATCGGCATCGAAGCTGCCGGAGAGGGGTTGCACACGCCCCGCCACGCCGCCACCCTCAACCGCGGTCGGATTGGGGTCTTGCATGGAGCCATGAGCTACCTATTGCAAGATGAGGAAGGGCAGGTGCAGGAAGCCCACTCCATCAGCGCCGGCTTGGATTACCCCGGCGTGGGGCCAGAGCACAGCTATCTGAAAGAAATTGGACGAGCCGAGTACTACGCTGCCACTGATGATGAAGCTGTAGAGGCGCTGCTGCTGCTGTCGCGGTTGGAAGGGATCATCCCCGCGCTGGAGACGGCCCATGCGCTGGCCTACCTGAAAACCTTGGCCCCACAGCTCGACCCCCAGCAACGGGTAGTGGTCAACTGTTCTGGGCGCGGCGACAAAGATTTGAATACGGTTTTTAAGTATTTGCAGCAGAGAGGGCGCAGCTTTTAGAGTACAGTCGAGAATCCTCTGTTCTGTTCCTTTGTCCTGACCACCAACGGGATTCCCTGGGGTGTCTACCTGCCAAGTTCACTTCACGGTTCGATTGCTGGGTCTTCTCGGCCTGCTTCTGGCTGCAGGGCTGGGGTTGTGGACGGGATCCCCGCCGGAGCTTGCTGAGGCAACTGCCCCCGCTCCTCTGCCGGAGTCCATGGGTGCTCCACACCGCTTGCGGGATCGCACTGGCAGGATGGAGTTCCATTCGGCAGGGACTCAACGACCACCTCTCCCTGACACCCTGCCGGCGCTGGCGCGTCAGGCCATTGCCCACTACTTTGCCACGGGTCAGGTGCTGCCACCTCCAGACGAGATCCCGCCGCACTGGCAGCGCTCAGCGGGGGTTTTTGTAACGGTGAGTACAGAGGGTCGGCCCCGCGGCTGCTGGGGCAGCTTGGATCCCGGCGGCGAGGATCTGGCTAGGGCTACCATCCGGGCGGCGGTGGGGGCTGTGACCCGCGATTGGCGCTATGGGCCTCTGCAACCTGGGGAGCTGGAGTCAGCAGCCATTCAGGTGGCCATTGTGCGGCGGGTGGTGCCCCTTGCATCAGCAGGACGGAGTCCTTTCGCCGCTGTGGAGCAGGTGGATCCAACTCGCACGGGCTTGTTTATCCGCTCCGGAACGCGGGGGGCGGTGTTGCTGCCGGGAGAAGCTTTGACGACAGAATGGCAGCTCGCCACTGCCAAGAGGTTGGCCGGGATCCCTGCCGACCAGCCGGTGGAGCTGTTTCGCGTGGAGGCAGAGCTGTTGCATGAGTTTTGAGGAAAGGGCACACTGCTGTTGCATTTGCGAAAGCGTCGCCTAGCGATAAAGTGCTATGCCTACGGCACCCTGGCGGGAACCGCACCCCTGTCGTGAATGGCTGGCAGCCGTGCTGGGCAACACCCACGTGCGCTGGGGCTGGTTTGTGGGGGAGACCCTGGTGAAGGTGGAGCAGTTTCCTGCCCACCAACCCTTGTCCTGGCCGGAGCAGACAGAGTTGTGGTTGGCTCCTGTGGGCTCCGCTCCCCTGCCGCCGGAATCCCCTTGGGTGCATCGATTGGAGCTGTCGCAGGTGCCGCTGCGGGATCCCTACCCAGGGCTAGGGTTGGATCGGGCCTTAGCCCTGTGGGCTGCCGGGATCCACTATGGTTGGCCCTGTTTGGTGATCGACGCGGGTACTGCCCTGACCTTGACGGGAGCAGATGGCAACGGATCCCTGGTGGGGGGGGCGATCTTGCCCGGCCTGGGGCTGCAGGCGCAGGCGTTGGCCGACTACACCGCTCGGCTGCCCAAAGTCCACTGGGATCCCCGTTCCCCCTTGCCCCCCCGCTGGGCCAATGACACCGTGGCTGCCATCCGCAGCGGCATTCTCCACACTCTGCTGGCGGGGTTGCGGGAGTTTATTGCCGACTGGCGTCGCCGCTTTCCCCAAGGCCCTCTGCTGCTGACCGGCGGGGATGGGGAGTGGCTCTACTCCCACCTGCAAAGTTACCTGCAAAACCCCGTTGGTGACAGCGGGACGGAGTCCTTGAGCAGAGAGCAGAAAGGAAAGAGCGGAGAGAAGAGAGCCTCACTCCTCACTTCTCACTCCTCACTTCTCACTCCACTGCATTGGGATCCTCACCTGGTGTTGCGGGGGATCGCCTGCTGCCGTCAGTGGCACCGCGCCGCCGGGCAGATCCCTGTTGCAGAATAAAGTTGCAAACCCAAAAGTTCGGGATCCCATGGCCAACGGCAACTCCTTTGGCGTCCTGTTTTCGGTTACCACCTACGGCGAGTCCCACGGTGGGGCAGTGGGGGTGGTGGTGGATGGCTGTCCGCCCCGCCTGCCGTTGACGGAGGCTGACATTCAAGCGGAGCTGGATCGGCGTCGCCCTGGCCAGAGCTCCATCACCACGCCCCGCCAGGAAGCCGATCGCTGCGAGATCACTTCAGGAGTCTTTCAGGGCCTCACCCTGGGCACCCCCATCCATATCCTGGTGCGCAACCAGGATGCCCGCCCCCAGGATTACAGCGAAATGGCCACCACCTTTCGCCCCTCCCATGCCGATGCCACTTATCAAGCCAAGTACGGCATCCGCAACTGGCAGGGGGGAGGACGGGCTTCAGCGCGAGAGACCATTGGCCGGGTGGCGGCAGGGGCCATCGCCAAGAAGATCCTGCGCCTGGCAGCAGGGGTAGAGATCCTGGCCTACGTGCAGCGGGTAAAAGACGTAGAAGCCCAGGTGGATCCCACTTCGGTGACGGCAGAGCAGGTGGAAGCCAACAGCGTCCGTTGCCCCGATCCAGAAGTGGCGGCGGCGATGATCCAGAAAATCGAAGAGGCAGCGCGGGAGGGGGATTCCCTGGGGGGTGTGGTGGAATGTGTGGCCCGCCATGTGCCCCGCGGCCTGGGATCCCCGGTGTTTGACAAGCTGGAGGCCGACTTGGCCAAGGCGGTCATGTCCCTGCCGGCCAGCAAAGGGTTTGAGATTGGCTCTGGGTTTGCCGGCACCTACTTGACGGGCAAGCAGCACAACGACGAGTTTTACATGACCCCTGCCGGCTGGCGCACCCGCAGCAACCGCTCCGGCGGCATCCAGGGGGGCATCAGCAACGGAGAAGATATCCTCCTGAGGGTGGCCTTTAAACCCACCGCCACCATTCGCCAGGCCCAAAACACCGTTACCCTCGACGGGCAAGAGACGGTTTTGGCGGCGCGGGGACGCCACGATCCCTGTGTGCTGCCGCGGGCGGTGCCGATGGTGGAGGCGATGGTGGCCCTGGTGCTCTGTGACCATCTGCTGCGCCACCACGCCCAGTGTGGATCCCTGGCCTTGCCGGAGTTGCCCATTCCTGCTGTTCCTGTGTCCCACAGCTAGCAGCAGCCGGTCGCGATACTTGGACAGAGTTCTTGGCGGATATCCTGAGTAGGAAGAGGAGAGAGGAAAGAGCAAAGAGAGTGGATCCTCACTTCTCCCTTCTCACTCCTCAAAGAGCGGGGATCCCCATTCATGGCCAAAGCCAAAACCGTCTGGGAATGCAGCCAGTGCGGCGAGCGTTATCCCAAGTTTTTGGGTCGCTGCGACAATTGCGGCGCTTGGAATACCTTGACGGAAGTGGTCGTCGCCCCATCCCCCAAGTCTCCGCGAGCCCAAGCCCTCACTCCCAAATTCAGCCGCACCAACGGGATCCCGCAGGCAGCTCTCCCCATCACCCAGGTGCGCCCAGATGATCATCCCCGTCTCCTCTCCGGCTATGGGGAATTTGACCGTGTCCTCGGAGGCGGCATTGTGCCTGGATCCTTGGTGCTGATTGGCGGGGATCCGGGCATTGGGAAAAGCACCCTGCTGCTGCAAACCGCCGCCCACCTGGCCAAAAGCGGAACCATCTTGTACGTGTCGGGGGAGGAATCGGCCCAACAGATCAAGCTGCGCGCCGAACGGCTGGGGGTAGCAAGCGAGCAGCTCTACCTGCTGGCAGAAACCGATCTGGAGACCATTGTGGCAGAGATCCAAGCTCTGCAACCGCGGGTGGCGGTAATTGACAGCATTCAAGCCATCTTCTGGGGCCAGCTCACCTCAGCGCCGGGATCCATTTCCCAGGTTCGGGAATGCACCGGCCTCTTGATGCGGGTGGCGAAAAAGTTGGGGGTGGCCTTGCTCATTGTGGGCCATGTCACCAAAGATGGCTCCCTGGCCGGGCCGAAGGTACTGGAGCATTTGGTGGACACAGTCTTGTATTTCGAGGGGGATCGCTTCCAAAGCCACCGCCTGTTGCGCGCCGTCAAAAATCGCTTTGGGGCCGCTCAGGAAATTGGGGTTTTCGAGATGGCCGCATCCGGTTTGGTGGAGGTGGACAATCCTTCTCAGCTTTTCTTGAGCAGCCGGGATCAGGCCACACCCGGAACAGCCACCATCGTTGCCTGTGAGGGTACCCGTCCCCTGGTGGTGGAGGTGCAGGCTCTGGTCAGCCCCACCACCTACAGTTCCCCCCGCCGCACCTCAACCGGCATTGAAATCAACCGCTTTTTGCAGATCTTGGCCGTGTTGGAAAAACGGGTGGGGATCCCTCTTTCCAAATACGATGCCTACATTGCCTCTGCCGGCGGTATTCAGGTGGCCGAGCCGGCTGCCGATTTGGGGGTGGCGGTGGCTGTGGCCGCCAGCTTCCGGGATCGACAGGTGGATCCCTTGACGGTCTTGATCGGCGAGGTGGGATTGGGAGGACAGGTGCGCCCGGTGGCGCAGTTGGAGCAGCGCTTGAAAGAAGCCAGCAAGCTGGGGTTCCGCCACGCCATCATTCCCAACAGCCCTGTTTTGTCGAATTATGGACTGCGCTTGAGCCGGGTGCAGCGGGTGCTGGAGGCCCTGCTTGTGGCTCTGCCCGGTTCCCAGAGCGCAGAATGAGGGCAGTTGGCACTCCATCTCGGAGCTGACGCTGCCCCGCTGCCGTTCAACACTGACGCAACCAGGGTCGAGGTGGGGAGGGAAGAGCGTGGGCTGGCATGCGCTTCAAGCAAAGCCCAGAAGATCAACTCACGTGCAGGGATCCCAAAGATGGGGAGAACTGGCCTATTGGGCAGATGGAAAGAGCGGCTGCAGCCTCAAGCGGCAAAATGAATGCGCAGGTAGTCCTCTTCCATCTTGGCGCGGGCCGGGGTCATGGCCGCCAAAGTCTGGGGCAGCACCAAGTTGCGGCGGTGGTTACCGATGCGGATGTTCAGCTCATCCCCAGTTTTGGTCAATTCCACCTGCTCTTTCGGGATCCCCGGCAAGTAAAGATCCAGCCGGTACTGGCCGTTGTCGGTCACCACATTCAGGGTTTGCTCGGCATAGAGCACTTCTGCTGGGTTGCGATCCCCCCAGAGGTCTTTTTTCAGGCGGGCCAGGGCTTCCCACCCCACCAACTCCTCGGAGTACAGTGGGATCTCAAAGACCGGCAGGGGGGCAAAGTTTTCGTGGATTTCCTGGCGATATTTCTGTTGGGCAGCCTTCCAAGCCGCGAAGTAGGGATCCACCACTCCATCCGGCAAGATGCGGTTGGCAATCACCAAATCGGTGGCCACCCCGTAGAGGCTGAGGTAGGCGTGGGCCCGCAGTGATTCTTTGATCACCATCTTTTCGGGGTTGGTGACCAGCCGCACCGAGGTGATGCGGTTGTCGGTGAGGATGCGCTCCAGCCGCTCGATCTTCTGATAGAACTCATAGGGGGCATCCAGCACCTGGTCATTGGGCAGGGGGATCCCGGTCAGCCCCTTCACAATCGGCTCAGCAATGGGACGCAGCATTTGCGCCAGCCCTTGCAGGGGTTTGTAGAACCTGCGCATGTACCAGCCGGAAACATCTGGCAGGCTTAAAAGGCGCAGAGCCGTGCCCGTGGGGGCTGAGTCGATGATCAACACATCGAACTTACCTTCGTCGTAATGGCGATTCACCCGCACCAGGGCAAAGATCTCATCCATTCCCGGCAAAATTGCCAGCTCCTGGGCCTGCACCCCATCCAGCCCTCGCGCCTGCAACACCTGGGCAATGTAGGTTTTGACAGATCCCCAATTCAGCTCCAGTTCGTTGAGGGCGTCCAACTCTGCCCCCCAAAGGTTCGGTTTGACCTCGACCGGCTCATGGCCCAAGGGCTGATCGAAGCTATCGGCCAAAGAGTGGGCTGGATCTGTGCTCAGCACCAAAGTTTTCAGGCCAATCTCGGCACAACGCCAGCCGGTGGCCGCCGCCATCGAGGTTTTACCGACTCCGCCCTTGCCGGTCATGAGGATGATGCGTTGCATAAGAGGGCCATTTACATTCTTTTACATCTTTCTCTAGCCTAGCCGATTGGCTGTGCTCTTCGAGAGGCGGCCAAGGGGCTGAGGTGCAGCCAGCAGGTAAACTATTCATTTGATCGCCAAGGATTGCCAAATGATTGCCAAAGAGCTGGTGGCAATGATGGACGAGAAATCAAGCCTGTTGCAGGCATGTGGGAGGTTGTGATGATCTGTCGCTGGCGGAGTGTGTTGCTGATTGCCATCCTGACCCTGGGGCTGTGGCTGGGATCCCTTCCTGGGCAAGCGGCTGCTGGCCTGCCCCGAGAGCTGCAACAACTGGAGCAACAGGTAGAGCGGTTGCAAAGCCTGGTGGAGGCGGAGGACTGGTTGGAGATCCGCTCCTACATTCACGGGCCGATGGGCCTTACTCGTAAAACCTTGACTGGCCTGGCGGCTACCCTGCCAGATAAACAAAAGCGGGAAGTGCTGCGCCTGGCCAAAGAGATGGGCCGCAGCTTGGAACAACTGGACTTTGCCGCCAAAGCCTACGACCAACCCGAGGTGGAAGCAGCCCAGGCCAAGGTGAAAAAGACGTTGCAAGAGCTAGAAGCTGTGTTTTCTTAGTGGGGATCCCCCTGAGGGAAAAGCACTCCAACATCAAAAAGCAGGGATCCCCACGTGGGGATCCCCATTTTATTTGGCCGGAGCCGCAAGCCAAGCTAGGGCTGCCGCCGGAAGCTCTTGACTTCTAAAACCGGCCCTACCTGAGCCACCGTCACCATGTCTTCTTTGATCTGTCCCTGGATGGTGACCTCTAGCCCCTCTTGCAAGAGCTCTTTGGGGGCACGGAAAAGGGCGTAGTGCTCACCGGAAGGCAGCGTCAGCACCCACACCCCCCCTTCAATATCCAGGAACTGGATGGTACCGCTGTACTCTTGCATCACCGCCTCAGCGCCAGCTCGGTTGCCGTGGACTGAGATTCCGTAGCCGCTTGCGCTCCCAAGTAGGCCAGGCCCAGGCAGAGCAAGCCATTGAAGAGCAAGAAGGAGCGACCCAACCAAGCAGAGGATCCAAGCCATAGCACCCCCTCATAGAACAGGGATCCGGACAAGAGCAGATGCGAGGCCATGCCAATGCACAGGCCGATGACCGCCCAGCGCCAGCGCCGATGGCCCAGGAGCAGCAACATCAACAGGCCCGGGATCAACACGCTGGCAAATAGAGGGTTCAAGGCATGGGTTTGGGCAAAGGCGGTGCCCAACTCCGGCAGAGAGCTGCCCGCCAATTGGAAGGGCCAACGGGGGCCACCGACAATCGCCAGCCCCTGCAGGGGGAAGAGACCGGCGCTGCCCAACAGGATCCCGGCCAGCAAAGGCACCGTCTGCAGCAACCGCTTGGGAGCCAGCCACCAGCGGATCAGCACCAGGATGATGTAGCCGCCCACCACCATCAGCAGCTTGGGCACCAGGGCAATCGGGCCGCCATCGAACCAGAAGCGCGGGTTGAGGTAGCCATTGTTGTTCAGGTACTGCAGGAAGTCCTTCAACCAGAGCACCAAGGGGTTTTCCTCCTGCCGTCCTGTGGCCCTGGCCAGCGCCCTAGCCGCATCCAGACGACCGGCCCCGTAGAAGTTCTGTTTGTCGCCGGGTACCGGGGTAGCCGACATTTTCAGCACTTCTTCCACCTTGTCCGGGTCTTTGATGCCCTGAGCCTGGATCAGGGCTGCCACACCGGCTACGTGGGGAGTGGCCATACTGGTGCCTTGGAAGTAGGCAAAGACCGGCTCGTTGGGGTTACGACGGTTGATGGTTTGCTGCAGGATGCCGTATTCGGGGTGATCGGGAGTTTTGGCTCCGCCGGGAGCAGAGATGTCCACCCCCACCCCATAGTTGGAGTAGGGAGCTTTCTCCCCGTTGGGCCCCGTGGCCGAGACGGCAATCACATGGGGGTAGCGGGCCGGGTAGCTTACCTGGTTGGAGTTTTCGTTGCCAGCGGCTGCGATCACCGTCACCCCTTTGCTGTGGGCATAGGCCACCGCCTCTTCCATCAGTTGGGCAGAAGCGCGGCTACCCAGGCTGAGGTTGATGATTGTGGCCCCGTGGTCGGCAGCATAGCGGATCCCTTCCACCACATCCGACAGGGATCCAAAGCCGTTGGCATCCAACACCCGCACCGGCATGATCTTGGCCTTGAAGGCGATGCCGGCTACACCCAAGACATTGTTGGTGGATTGGGCGATGGTTCCCGCCACATGGGTGCCGTGGCCGTTGAGGTCTTCCGGATCCTCATCGTCATCCACAAAGTCATAGCCCTTCACAAATTGGGTTTGGGCTAGGTCGGGAACTCGGGTTACTCCCGTGTCCACCACGGCTACCGTTACCCCTTCCCCTTGGGAGATGTCCCAGGCTTCCGGCATGCGGATGGCCCTGAGGTTCCATTGCTGAGGATAGAGGCGGTCGTTGGGCACGAAAGCCGCCTGGAATTGATAGTTGGGGTGAGCGTACTCGATCAAGGGTTCGTCGGTGAGCCGCTTAACCAGCCGCCGCGTGGATCCCAGGTGGTCGGCATCCACGTCAAACAGATAGATCGCCTCTTGGCGGGCAAAAGCACTGTTACTGCTGGGGCGGAGTGTCAAGTGATACTCTTTAGCGATAGCAGCAATCTGACTGGGGGTGGCCGTGTTTACAAAATTGACCACGATGCTGTCGTAGGGGGTGGATCCCTTGCCGCAAGCCGTCAACAGCAAGGCCATCAAGCCGGCGCAGCAAAGACCCAACCAGCGTCTGAATTTCATAATTCACGCCCTCGGGATCCAAAATTGTTGCAACCAGTATGCCCTCTGGATTGACAATTGACGAGATGAGATCCGGCATGGGGGCAAAATTGCCAAAAGGTGCAACCTTCGCCGCGCAAGAAGGGATCCCAGCCCTGCCAAGAAAGTGCTATGACAAGATGAGCGTAAATTGCCGCCAGAAGGGGGGAATGAGGATCGATGGATAGAGTCTTGCAGCTCCTGATCCAGGGTTGGTATTACTCCATCCCCCTGTTGACGTTCTCGGTCTTCTCGGTGGCCTGTTGCATTGAGCGGGTGCTGTTTTGGTGGAAAGTCACCCATCGGCAGGAAGAGGTGGTGCGGCAGGCCCTGAGCCAGTACCGGCGCAACCCGCGCGCTGCCCAGTATTTGCTAGAGCAAAATGCCGATCTGCCCATTGCCCGCATCTTTTTGGCCGGGCTGGAGCTGAATGAGGCCAGCCCGGAAGATTTTAAGTTGGCCCTGGAAACAGCCCTGGCGGCGGAGGTGCCCCTGCTAAAGCGCTTCAACACAGTCTTCGACACGGTGATCACCGTCGCCCCTTTCCTGGGCTTGCTGGGCACCGTCACCGGCATCATCCAGATCCTCAGCTCCATCCAACTGGGGGATATCGGCGGCACCGATACGCAGGGGGTGGGTCAGGGGATCGCCGAGGCTCTGTACTCGACGGCGTTTGGGCTGATCGTGGCCATTCCCACCCTGTTAATCTCCAATGTCTTCCGCTCTTTGTACCTACGGCAACTTTCCAAGATCCAGGAGTACGGCGGGGAGCTGGAGCTGCTGCATCGGCAACGGCAAGAAATGCAGGCCCAACAGCTTTCTCAGTGCCCCTACCCAAAGCCCAGCCCCAGCGGTAGCTCTACCCTTCCCCCCTACTCATCGCTTGAGCCCTCGTAGCCTATGCGAATCCCAGAAGAAAACTTCAGATCCGGCGAGATCAACATCGTGCCTTTGATCGATGTTATCTTCTCAATCTTGGTGTTTTTCGTGATTGCCAGCTTGGTGCTCACCCGCTCCGAGGCTCTGGATGTCAACCTGCCGGATGCCACCACAGCCGAAGTTCGTCTGCAGCCGGATGTAACGGTGAGCGTGACAGCAGAAGGACAGATTGCCGTCAATCAGGAGAAGATTGCCAATATTTCTGCCCTGATCCCAGCAGTGGAGCGCATCCTGGCCGAGAAGCCGGCTGAAGGGCGCCGCTTGGTGGTGATCAACGCTGATTTGGCCCTCTCCCACGGCAAGGTGGTGGAGGTGATGGATGCCCTGCAGCGGGTGCCCAATGTCAGCCTGGCGATTGCAGCCCGTCGCCCCAGCAATAATCGGTAGCCAGCTCAGGATTTGGGCCAGTTTTGTCAAGTGTTAATGAGCATAGACCCAGTTTTTTGGTCAAGCCATTTGCTGACTTGCTCTCTTGAGGGAGGGGTCATCCTGCGCCCAGCAACTGGATCAGGAGCGCCTTTTGCACATGTAGGCGATTTTCCGCCTGATCCCACACGCGGGACTGGGATCCCTCCAATACTTCAGTGGTGATTTCCTCTTCCCGGTGGGCCGGCAGGCAGTGCAGCACAATGGCTTCCGGATCTGCCTGTTGCATCAGCTCGGCATTGACCTGGTAGGGCAGAAAGGTGGTCTTGCGGGCCTCGGCTTCGGCTTCTTGACCCATGCTGGCCCACACGTCGGTATAGACCACCTGGGATCCAGAAACGGCTTCTTGGGGATCCTGCAGCACCAACACCTGGGATCCCTGGGCTAGAGCACGGGCTTGCTCCACCACTGCTGCATCCGGCTCGTAACCGGGAGGGGTGGCAACACGGATGTGGATCCCGCTCATGGCACAGCCCAACAGCAGGGAGTGGGCAACGTTATTGCCATCGCCGCAATAGGCCAGGGTCAGGCCCGCCAGTTGGCCAAAGTTCTCCTGAATGGTGAGCAGATCGGCCAACACCTGACAGGGGTGAAACTGATCGGTGAGGGCGTTGATCACCGGAATATCGGCATACTCGGCGAAGGTTTCCAGCTCCTTCTGGTGGTAGGTGCGAATGGCGATCACGTCCAGGTAGCGGGAGAGGACGCGGGCCGTATCTTGCAGGGGCTCGCCACGGCTCACCTGCATCGCCGTTGGCACCAGATCGAGGGTGCTGCCCCCGCATTGGGCCATGGCTGTCGTAAAACTGGCACGGGTGCGGGTAGAAGCTTTCTGAAACAACAACCCCAACACCCGACCCCGCAGCTCCACCCGATAGGGATCCCGCTTTAACTCAGCCGCCTGGGCTAGCAGGGCCGACAGCTCTGCCGGGGTTAGGTCGCTGAGCTTGAGCAGATCCCGTCCGGCCAAGTTTATGGATCCTGCGAACTTCGACCCCGTCATCGTGCTACGCGCCACCTATACGAACAATAAAAGCATTTCCAACCCAGGGTTGGTTGACAGTCCTCAAGAGTTTGGTCATTCCCTCAACTACGGCTTCAGGAATGTCCATCTCAAACCCATCCAAATCGACCCCCACCCCAGCTAACGCGAAGAAGAGCGAATGGCCTCTTGGGCCTGTTGCCGACGGGCAGAGATCTGAGCCTGCAGAGCCTGGATGGCAGCAGCGTACTGCGGGTCGGCTGGGGTGGCCACCAGCTCTCGGTTCTGGCTAAGCCGCTTCAGATCTTCCTCGGACAATTCCACCAAAATATCGGGGGTAATGCCCTTGTGATCAATGTCGTTGCCGTTGGGGGTGCGATAACGGGCGATGGTTACCGCCAGCCCAGAGCCATCGGACAGGGGATGCACCGACTGCACCAGGCCCTTGCCGAAAGTTTGCGTACCGACGATCACGGCGCGCCGGTTATCCTGCAGAGCTCCCGACAAAATCTCGCTGGCGCTGGCCGAGCCACCATCCACCAAAACGGCCAAAGGCTTATCGGTGAGGGCCGTGTTGTTGGCCGTCAGGCGATCCTGCTCCCCTTGGCGGTTCACCGTCGAGACGATGCTGCCCCGGTTGATCCACATGCGGGCAATCTCGGCGCTGGAGTAGAGCAGTCCCCCTGGGTTGGCGCGCAGATCCAGAACATAGGCGGCTACCCCTTGTTTTTCCAGCTCGCGAATGGCTTGGCGCACCTTCTCGGCGGCGTTGCCGGAAAACTGGGTAATGCGAATGTAGCCGATGGGCAGGCCGTTCTCCTCGTGAACCTTGTAGCGCACGGTGGCCAGCTCAATTCTTTCCCGCACCAAATCGAACACCTTCAGCCCTTCCCCCTCGCGGCGGATGGTCAGCCGCACCCGCGTACCCGGCTCGCCTCGAATGAGGTTGACCGCAGCGTTGGTGTCCATGCCTTCGGTGGACTTGTCGTCGATGCGCACAATCACGTCTTTGGATTTGATCCCAGCCCGGTCGGCAGGAGACCCTTCAATGGGGGAGATCACCACCAGCTCGTTCGTCTCTTGATCCATGCCCAGTGTGATCCCCACCCCGGTCAGCTCGCCGGATGTATCGATTTGCATGCTGGCAAACTGATCCGGATCCAGAAAGCGGGTGTAGGGATCGTTCAGTTTCTTCAGGGCTTCCCGGATGGCCGCGTAGGCATCTTCTCGGGTGGCATATTCTCGGCTGAGCAGATCTCGCCGCACCGCTTCCCAATCCAGGGAATTAAAAGACGGATCCACATATTCCCGATTGACAATTTGCCAAACCTCGTCCACCACCTCTTTGGGATCCCGGCGAAACCCCGCCCAACCCGGCATGGATAGCTGCACGCCGACCAGCGACACCGCTGTCATCACCGCAGCCGTTGCACTAACCACAAACCCACGCTTTCTCATTGGCTCTCCTGGAAGGCGGTAAAAGTCAAGGTTGACGAGGTGGATCTGATCTCTAATTGTCAGGGAACTGGGTTTCAAGCAAGGGCCTTCCCCCGTCCAAACGTCAGCTCATGAAGCGCACAGGAGTAAGGGAAGGCTCCCCCGCTGCAACAACAAGTGGGATCCAGACTTTGGTAGGCTACAGATAGCCCCCAGCGACTGTGCCCAACCTAGCATAGGGATCCCTTCTGGGGGTGCTCCTGGGATCACAGTTCATCACAACTTATCCTCACAGCTCTTCTTCACATCAATGGGCACCTTTGCCCCCTGTTTGACGCTATGTCCCTCGCCACCGATTGCCCCAGCTCGCTTGCCTCTGCTTCAGACCGCCCGCTGCTGTCCCAAGTGCAGTTGGCCCGCGCTGCTGCCCAACACACGGCCACCTTGCCCACTGCCATTAAGAATGCCGCACTAGAGGCCATGGCTACTGCCTTGGTGGAGCACCAAGAGTCTATCCTGGCTGCCAACCGGGCGGACTTGGAGCGGGCAGCAGAGATGGTGAAAGCCGGGGAGTTGTCGGCATCTGCCTATGCCCGCCTGAAGCTGGATGCCCACAAACTGGCCGACATGGTGGCCGGAGTGCGGCAGGTGATCCGGCTGGGGGATCCGGTGGGCCGAGCTTTGCTGATCCGGGAACTGGACGAGGGGCTGATTTTGGAACGGCGCACCTACCCTTTGGGGGTGCTGGGGGTGATCTTCGAGTCGCGGCCCGATGCTCTGGTGCAAATTGCTGCCCTGGCGGTGAAAACCGGCAATAGCGTCTTGCTCAAGGGGGGATCCGAAGCTTTGCTCTCCTGTCAAGCCTTGATGGCGGCCATCCAGGCGGGCCTGCAGCAGATCCCAGAGTTTCCCCAGGGATCCCTGCAGTTGCTCACCAGCCGCGCCGAGGTCAAGGCCCTACTGCAACTGGAGGGGCTGGTAGACCTGATCATCCCCCGCGGCTCCAGCAGCTTTGTCCGCTACATCCTGGAGAATACCCGCATCCCGGTATTGGGCCATGCCGATGGCCTGTGTCACCTGTACGTGGATCGGGCAGCGGATGTGGACATGGCGATCAAGCTGACGGTGGACAGCAAAACCCAGTACCCTGCTGCCTGCAATGCCATTGAGACCCTGCTGGTTCACAAGGCCATAGCCCCCCACTTTTTGCCTCTGGCGGTCAAGGCCCTGCGGGAGAAGGGGGTGGAATTGCGGGGGGATCCCCTCTGCCGCGAGCTGGTGCCCGATCTGATCCCGGCCACCGAGGACGACTGGAGCACCGAGTATGCCGACTTGATCCTCTCTATTAAAATGGTGGGCTCCCTTGACGAGGCCATTGCCCATATCCAGCGGTACGGATCCCGCCACACCGAGGCGATTGTGACTGAGGATGCCGCCGCCGCCCGGCGATTTCTGGATGAAGTGGATGCGGCAGGGGTCTTTCACAATGCTTCCACCCGCTTTGCCGACGGGTTTCGCTATGGCTTCGGGGCAGAAGTGGGCATCAGCACCCAAAAACTGCCGCCGCGCGGGCCGGTGGGCTTGGAGGGTTTGGTGACCTACCGCTACCAACTGCGAGGGCAAGGACATCTTGTAGCCGACTACACAGGCCCCCAGGCCCGACCTTTTCAACATCGGGATCGCCTGAACAACACCGGCTTGGCCTAAGGGACATAGCCCGCCGCAGAAACCAACTGTACTGGGCAATCGACAGAAGAAACCGTTCTGCTCGTCTTTGCGGCTCCAGGTTGAGGTAGATTAAAAAATAGCTTTGTGATTTGCAAAGGTCGTGCTTCCTGTTGCCCTGTGGTGTGACAATAGACTACTGGGTTCCCGGTCTTTGAATATTGCAGGCTTGAGCACCTTTGACCTAGCCCCTTGCCTCTTGGCCTTTTGTTATTTCGATTAGGAGCTTTACTGGATTATGCCTGTGCGTCTGTATGTGGGAAATCTGCCGGAGGAGGTGGATCGTCAGGCATTGGAGAAGCTCTTTCGCTCTGCCGGTGAGGTCATTTCCACCAAGGTGATTCGGGATCGGAAGACAGGCAAATGCCGCGGCTTCGGCTTTGTAACGGTGAACACCGAGGAGCAGGCGCAGCAGTACATCGAAAAGTTCAATGGCCACAGCTTTGGGGATGTCAGCTTACGCATTGAGATCGCCCAGCCGCGCGACCGCGGGGAAGAGGCCGAATCCAAAACGGCAGCCCCTGAGCCCTCATCCAAAGAGTCCAAAGGTTCTAAAGATTCCAGGCCGTCTAGGGATTCTGAGACCAAGGGCTCTAAAGAGTCGGCGGAAAACTCTGCCCCCAGCAAGAAGCAACGCCAGCGGGGCAATAAGGGTGGGCGCTCCACCGTCGCCGCCGAAAATGAGGGAGCTTCTGAGCCGGATCCCCGCTGGGCCAGCCAGTTGCAGCGGATCAAGGAGCAGCTTCTGCAGGCCACCAATTCCTAACCCCCCCAAAAGGAGTAATAGACACCGTCGGTCTCTGACGGTAGGCTGGGTGAGTTGCAACAGCTCTAGGCATGGCTGAGAGGGGGGTTGGCATGAATAGGCTAGCGAGGATTTTTCGCACTTGGGCTCAGGCTGGGCTTTTGTTCGGGCTGGTGGTTCTGCTGGGAGTGGGAAGTGGAGCTTCGGTTTTCCTACCCTCGGCGGCGGCTGCCCCGGCGGATTTGGAAGAGCAAGTGCTGCAGATCATTCGGAAGAACCCCCAGGTGATTCTGGAAGCCGTGCAGGAATACCAGCAGCGACAATACCAAGAGCAGCAGCAGCAACAGCAGCGGCTGGCAGAAGAATTTGGCCGTCAACTGCGAGAGAACCCACGCGCCGTCATCGGAGATTCCCCTCAACTGGGATCCGACGCTCTGCGGTTGGTATTGGTGGAGTTCTCCGATTTTCAATGCCCCTTCTGCGCCCGCGCCCACAGCACCCTCAAGCAGTTCATGGCCGACCATGGAGATGAGGTGACCTTGGTGTACAAGCACCTGCCTTTGACCAGCATTCACCCAGAAGCGATGTCGGCTGCCCGTGCTGCTTGGGCCGCCCAACGTCAGGGTAAGTTCTGGGAGTTTCACGACGAGCTGTTTGCCAACCAATCCCAGCTTGGGGATGGGTTTTATGTGGCCACTGCTGAGAAGCTGGGCCTGAATGTAGAAAAATTCAATCGGGATCGGCGCGGTCGGGCGGCAGAGCGCGCCATTCAGCGAGATATCGACCTGGCCTCTCAACTGGGCATCGGCGGCACCCCCCATTTCATCTTGAACGGCATTTCCTTCTCCGGTGCGCAGCCGCTGGAGGTGTTTGAGCAGACGCTGCAGCAGGCCAAGCAAGCCCTCTAGCCGGAAAAGCGCTCCGCAGCCGACAACGCCAGGAGCAGCAGGCTGCCCACGCTGGGGAAAAACGGAGCAGCTACAACCTGACAAGGGCCGCAGCCGAGTTTTGGCAACTGTTGCGTTGGTACCCCTGTTGTCCCTGCTGTGGCAAGCCCTGGTCAAAGGTGGGATCCAACCCTGCCCAAGACCCCATCATCCCGCTTTATGGAGTTGTTCTGGAGGGAAGGAGAAGAGCGTTTGCTGGTGGAAGTGGCTCTCGGCTACTCCACAGGCAGGATGCGAGCCTCGAACCCCGCTTCGGCCAGGGAGCGCCGCACCTGTTCGGCGTTGGCCCGTTGCCGGTAGGTGCCCACCTGAATCACCGAGCCCCGCAGGAAGGCATCGGGGGCAAACTGTTGCAGCTTGGGTAGGGCCTCTTCCCCTGCCTGCACCACCACCCAAAATCTGCCGGCACCTTCTTCCCCAGGAGGGACAGCCTGGGCAGGCGAGGAGGAGATAGGATCTGCTTGCAGCAGAGGCTGAGAGCGACGCAGATCGGCGGGGAAGATCCCTGCTTCGTAGCCTTGGCCGGCCAGGTAACGCACCTGATCAGCGGCAGCAACAGGGTCGGCAAACCCACCCGTGCGCACCACCCGCAGGTCATCGTAAATCAAGGGCAGGGATCCCTCTAGGAGTTGTTTTAGCGCAGGCCATTTCTCCCCGGTGGGATCTGCCACCAGCACCCAATAGCGTTCCCCTTGAGCGGGATTGGAGATGGGATCCCGGCTAGCATTTTCTCCTGCTAGCGACACTGCCACTGCCGGCAACCCCTGAGCGGCTAGCCAGCGGGCTTGATCCTGGGCCAACGACAGGCGGGAGAAGGTTCCCGTTTGCAAAGCAGCCTGGCCGCGGTACTGCACCACAGTGGCTCCTGGAAAGAAGCGGCGCACCCGCTCTTCCAAACGGGGATCGCCGGTGGGGTTGGGCACGTAGGTGGCGAAGGGGCGCTGGGGATCCAAGGGCGGAGCCGTTGGCGTTGGCGGCACAGAAGGTTTTGAGCTGGCAGCGGGACGGCTGGGTGCTGCTTGGGCAGGGAAAGCAGGGGGCAGAGGGGGATCTGTCTCTTGGCGGCTCACCACCCGCACCGATAACCCCAACCGTTCCAAGTCGGCCTGACGGCGTTGGGCATGGCTGCGGTTGATGAACGTCCCTGCCAGAATGAAAACCTGCCCATCCCCTTGCACAAAATAGGCATCCGGCACCTGGGCGCGCACCTGGGCCAACTCCGCCGCGCCATCCGCCAGCACATGCACTTGGTAACGGGTCAGGGCCAAAGCAGCAGGCAGGACGCTCCCATTACCGGTGTGGAGCACGAAGGCAAAGGCCGCAAGGGATCCGGCAAGGAGGGCGGGTCGCACTGGCAACAGGGGTGGGGAGCCTTTTAGCCAGCCGTACTCCTGACGGGTGTTGCACATGGGATCCATCTCCTCTGGCGGGATTGGCGGCAACTCAGACCCCTGCTGGAATGCTGCAAAGACGCAGCCCAGACCGGCTCGCAAGGGAAACGCAGATTTAGTGCATTTCCAGTATAGACAGGCTGGCAAGACTCTATCGCTATGGCTTGTTGGGGAGTTTGTTTCAGGGGCGACGGCGGCGCCGTTCACGGCAGCGGGATGGAGTTCTGGCAACAAGGGTGCGGGATCCCCCCAAAGCGAAGCGGATGATCTCCGTCTTGTACTGCTGCGAGCCCTCGGTGTAGCGGGCAAGCTGAATGGCGGATCCCTGGCCGAGGGGAAGGGCCGGCAGGGGATGCTCCGGGGTTCCTGCTTCAAGGGCGATGAAAAACCGCAGGCGCAGCAGCACTTCCAACTTGGATAGGCGATCGGTTTGCTCTGGCACCAAGCGGCCCAACGAGATCTGTAGACGCGGCCTGCGTCGCCGGGATCCGGGGTGGCCCCAAAGCTGCTGAGCGAATGTCCACAGAGAGGTCTGCAAGGACTCCGTCCCGCTGACGCGACAGGACTCCGTCCCGCTGACGCGACAGGACTCCGTCCCGCTGACGCGATCAGGAGATTGAACCAACAGCTTCCAGCCGGTCAGCGGGTTAAGGCCATAGGTAAGCAGCAGAGAATACATCGGCGGCGGGAAAGCGCAGAGGAGTGTTTTGGGTTAATGTCAAAAGGATACCCCATAGGCCAACTGTAGCACTGCCTACCCGCTGTCCTCATCCGAGCCCTACGCTTTGCTATGGCCGGGATCCCTGCTCAACGCTGGCTGTTTCATCCGGTGGACAAGTTGGCTGCCCAAAGCTTGGCTGAGGCAGTGGGGATCTCGCCTGTGTTGGCCCAGATCTTGCTCAATCGCGGCCTCTCCAGCCCTGCTGCCGTGCAGCAGTATTTGCAGCCGGATCCCGCCCACCTGCCCCCACCCAGCCGGGATTTTGCCGATTTGCCCCTGGCGGTGGACTTGCTGGACGGGGCGATTCGCCGACAAGAGCCCATCGCCATTTGCGGCGACTACGATGCCGACGGCATGACCAGCACGGCCCTGCTGTTGAGGGCTTTGCGGGGCACTCCTTCCGGTTGCGGAGCACCCGTGCATTACCGCATCCCCAGCCGCATGACCGAGGGCTATGGCCTCAACAGCCGCATGGTACAAGAGCTGCACCGCGAGGGAGTGCGCCTCATTCTCACGGTGGACAACGGCATCTCCGCCCACGAGCCCATCCAACTGGCTAAAGCCCTGGGCTTGACGGTGATCGTGACGGATCACCACGATTTGCCGCCCCAGTTGCCCCCTGCCGATGCCATCCTCAATCCCAAACAGCTCCCGGTCTCCTCTCCCTACCGGGGGATGGCTGGGGTAGGGGTTGCCTACCTTTTGGCCCAGGCGCTGGCCGAGCGCCGCGGTGATGACCATTTGCAGCGGGTGGCACTGGAACTGTTTACTGTGGGCACCATTGCTGATTTGGCGCCGCTGACAGGGGTTAACCGCCTCTGGGTGCGGCAGGGGCTGAACCTCTTGCCCACCTCCCAAGTGGCAGGGATCCGCGCCCTTCTGCAGGTCATGGGGGTGCAGGGATCCCTGGAAGGGCTGCGGCCTGAGTGGATTGGGTTTGGCCTGGGGCCGCGCATCAACGCCGTTGGGCGAATTGGCCGAGCGAGGATGGGGATCCAGTTGCTGACCACCGACGATCCGCTGCAAGCAGAGAAACTGGCCCGCCGCTGCGAACGGCTCAACCAGGTGCGGCAGCAGATGTGCGGGCGCATCGAGGCAGAAGCCCTGGAGCAAATTGCCCAACAAGGCTGGAACCTACAACAGGAACGGGTATTGACGATTTTGGGATCCCCTCAGCAGAGATGGCACAAAGGGGTGATCGGGATTGTGGCCTCGCGCCTGGCGGAGCGTTTTGGCTGTCCGGTATTCATCGGCAGTCAGTCGCGGCAAGGGGAGATCAGCGGTTCGGCGCGGCAGGGGATCCCTGAGTTTGACGTGTTTCAGGCGTTGGAGTTTTGCAAGGATCTCTTCCACAAGCACGGTGGCCACCCGGCTGCCGGGGGATTTAGCCTGAAAGCGGAAAACTGGCCTCTTCTTGAAAAACGATTGCGGCAGTTTGCCCAACAGCAATTGCAGCCGGAGCAGATCCAGCCGCTGGTGCAAATCGATGCAGAAGTGTCGCTGTCAGATCTCACCCTTGACCTCTATCGAGAGCTGCAGCATCTGCAGCCCTGTGGTATCGGCAACCCTGAGCCGGTCTTCTACAGCCGCAACCTGCAGGTTCTGCAACAGCAGCGATTTGGCCCAGTTCCCGGCCACCTGAAGCTGCTGCTCCGGGATCCTGTTCTCCCTACCCGGCACTTCCATGTGTTGCGTGCTACTCGGACGGAGTCCTCTTGTCCGGGCAGGAGCAACTCAGCCGCCAAAATCCCCAGTGATGGCCGCGGAGTGGTCAGCATCACCGATACGTTAGTGGGGAGCAGCAACGCGAAGCCCCAGCGCCCCCTCTGGGCCATCCGTTGGCGGGGAGCGGAAATCCATCCACTGCCGGAGCGAGTTGATGTAGCTTACACACTCAAGGCCAAAACGTGGCAGGGAGAAACCCAACTGGAGCTGGAAATTGTCGGGATCCGACCTGCCCAAGAGGCTGTCGCCGGAAACCCTCATCTCGAGAAGACAGGGCTCCGCACCCCTGATGCGAGCGAGTCTCCCATCTCCTCCTCCCCTCCAGATGCTGCTTCTTCCATGCTCAACTCCAAGCCCTCTACCGGCTCCCAAAGCAGGACGGAGCCCTCACTTCTGTTGATCTGCCGCCCCACCCCCCAGCCCACCCAGCCCTTGCGTTGGCAAGCTGTAGACCGGTTTTCTGTCCTCCTGCCTCAGGCGCAGGGAACCATCCTGTTCTACGGCTTTCGCCGTCCTTCGCTTGCCTTGTCTTCAAGGCCTACGGCCCGCTATCGCGAACGGCGGCACCTGACTCTCCACTACGACCGTCCCCAAGCCGGCCACTGCTATGATCAACTCTGGTTGTGGAGCTGGCCCCCTTCTCTGGATCACCTCAAGTGGCTGCTCTGTTGCACCCCCAGCAGCGAGCTGTTGATTGCCGTCCATCAGCAAGCGGTGCCCCTGCCCTCCGCCACCGGCTTGCAACGCCAGCTCCGCCAATACCTGCAAACCCACAGCCAGGTGGATCTGCTGCGCTTGGCCCAGCAGTGGTGGCTGTCTCCGGCAGTGTTGGTGGCAGGCTTGCGCTCTCTGGGGTATGCCTGCCCAGATTTTGGCCCCACGGGATCCCTCGGCGAAGAACTGGAAGCCCAGCAAGCTTGGTACAGCAGCTCCTGGCAGCGGGTTGCCGCCCTACTGCAGGGATCCCACCTGGATTCTGCTGCTGCAGATTCCTCTCCCGCCAGCGGTGCGGCGCACTATGGGGATTAAGCTGCTGCTCGGCTCCGACTACCACGGCAGCCCTCGGCTGATCCGGCAGGCCCTTGCCCATCTGCCAGAGGTGGATGCTTACATCAACCTTGGGGATTTCTGTTCCAAGGCCGGCAAACCTTCCCGCAAAGCCACCCAGGGCTTTCATCCGGCAGCCCAAGCAGAGGTGGTGCATCTGCAATCCTTTCTGGCAGCAGTGGAGAGCCTGGGCAAACCCTGGCTCTTTTTGCCTGGCAACCACGATCCGGCGGCTTCGGTTTTGGATTCGCTGGTTGGTCGTTGGGGACGGGCCATCACCCAGTCCTGCTCCTTTGAGTGGCTGGGGCTACAGGTATTGGCTGTGCCCTGGACTCCCCCCTGTGGCTGGAGCTGGTCTCTGAGCTCCGCCCATTTGCAGGAGCTGCTCACCCTCTACCGTCAGCCCCCCCAGCCCATTGACCTGCTGCTTACCCATGCTCCGCCGCGAGGTCTTTTGGATGAAGGTGGGAAGTGGTATCACCGTCGCACGCCCACTTTGCGCCCCCTTTTGGAACAGGTGCAGCCACGCTACTACATCTGCGGACACATGCACTGGGATGGGGGGAAGGTGGAGCGGTGGGGATCCACCCTGGTCATTAACACGGCCCTGCACAACATGGTTCTGGAAATTCATTAGGTTAGGCAGGGATCCCGCAGGCAGTCTTCCACCTCCTCAGGATTTTCGCTACGATCCCCGCAATTTGTAGAAACCCTCCCATGCCTCGTCCTTTGATCTTGGCCAGCAGCAGCCCTGGCAAATGGCGCGAGTTCAACGCCTTCTTCCAGACCCATGCCCCCGCTTGGGAGCTGCGCCGCATGCCTTCAGCAATCCAGGTGGAAGAAACCGGTACTACCTTTGCCGAAAATGCTCTTCTCAAAGCCAGAGCCGTGGCCAAGTCTCTGGGGGAGTGGGCCATTGCCGACGATTCCGGCTTAGCGGTAGAAGCCCTCGGCGGCGCCCCTGGGATCCACTCGGCTCGCTATGCCCCCAGCGATGCCGCCCGCATCGAGCGGTTGCTTAGGGAAATGGAAGGGATCCCAAATCGTCGAGCCACTTTTCACTGCGCCATTGCCCTGGTGGATCCCCAAGGTGGAGTGCATGCCCTGGTGGAAGGGGTATGTTCGGGAGAGATCTTGACCCAGCCGCAGGGAGAGGGGGGGTTTGGCTATGACCCGCTGTTTTGGGTGCCCGAAGTGGGGCTAACCTTTGCCGAGATGAGCCCAGCCCAAAAAGAAGCTGTCGGCCACCGGGGCCGAGCTTTGCGTGCCTTAAAGGCGCAGTTGCCTCTCCTGGAGAGCCGTTTGGGCTAGCTTGGATCCCAGGAATGGCACCGGATGTCCTGGCTTAGGAGCTGCTAGGATACACTCGTTGCTTCCCTTTGGGGAAGTGGAATGAATGGAAAAAACGTCCTGCCTTGGAAGCTGAGGGGAGCGCTGGAAGAACTATGGATTTTTCTGAGTTTGAGGATCGGGATTCCATCGCGGCGGCGGAACGGACTGCTGGCCGGGATCCCAGCCACCATTCCCCAGATTCTGCTGGCGAGGAAGCCGCGATCTCCTCGGTTTCAAACTCCGGTGAAGGAAGGGAGCGGCAAAGTCGTCGTTCCCCACCCCCTTTGCCGGAAGAGGGCTCAACTTTTGCAGGCACAGAAGATTGGCTGGACGAGGAGAATGGACAGGGTAGCCACAGGGAGTCCCCGCGAGGAGCCTCTTCTCGCCCTTCTGACCCATCCCTCCAGGCTGGCCGAGACGAGGGATCTCGTGTTGCCAGCGAAAAAGGGGAGCAGAAAGCCGCTGCAGGATCCCCCAGAGCTGGTGAGCGCCCTGGGCAAGCCCTAGTTCCCCGCCGTTCTGTCCCCAGCAGCCGAGGTTACGACGGATCCGCCCGTTCCTCTGCCTATGCTGGCCGGGGGGGATCTGGCTACCGCAGCGACTACAGCCGTTCCGCTGCTTATGGCTACACTTCCGGGTATGTCGGCGGTGGGGGATATGGCGGTGGTGGGCGAAGCGGCAGCTCTGCGGGGGGAGTGTCCTCCTCTGGCCTGACGGTGGTGGTGGTCGTGGCCTTGTTGGCCTTTTTTGGGGGATTTGCCATCCGCAACATCTTTGCCGAAAGAGGCGGCTTTGACGATGAGCGCCCCATCCGTGCTGCCAATGTGCCTGCGGCCTTTCGCGATTTTTGCTTCGCCTACAACGGCACTGCCTCCTTCACCGTGGTGCAACTGACCAGCGTTTCCGCTCTGACCATGGCTTCGGTGCCCATTTACAAGATGGATACGTGCACCATCCCCGTCAGCCAAACAGCCAATGCCCTCCAAGCTCTGGGCATCCGCGGACGGGCAGACACCTTGGGCCCGCAACTGGGGGGATCCAACCTCACCTTGATTCAGCTCCCCTTGGCCAGCAGTTTGGCACGCGCCGTCTACAACCAGTTTCCCGGCTTGGCTGCCCAAGGCAACGAGGCGCAGGTCTTGTCCCAACTGGAAACCACCATCAACAACGCCCTGCGCTCCAACATCGAAGGGCTAGCTCTGCAAAGCCTAGAGCCCACCAACATCCCCGATGTGTACGTGATGGTGCCGGGGCACTCCTTTAACCTGCAGCCCCAACTCAACCTGCGCTAACCCTCCTGCAGAGGATGACAGTGTGTTCATCACCCTAGAAGGCGGGGAAGGGGTGGGCAAAACCACCCAGCAGCCCCTTTTGGCTGAGCAGCTTCGGCAAGAAGGCTATGCTTGCCTGTGTACCCGCGAGCCGGGGGGCACGGCGCTGGGAAAGACACTGCGGGATCTGCTGCTGCATGGGGATCCCTTTACCCCTCTGGCGGAGTTGCTCTTATACGCGGCGGATCGGGCTGAACACGTGAGCAAGGTCATTGGGCCGGCTCTGGCGGCAGGGCAAGTGGTCGTTTGTGATCGCTTTACCGATTCCACCTTGGCCTATCAAGGCTATGGCCGGGGCATAGATCTGGATCTGATCCGGCAGCTCAACCGGTGGGTCACCGGCGGGCTACAGCCGGATCTCACCCTGTGGCTGGATCTGCCCCCCGAGGTGGGGCTGGGACGGGCTCGCTCCCGTTCTTCTGGCGTGGTCGAGCTAGCGGTGCAGAGCACTAACGAGCAAGAAGACCTAGAATTTCACCGGCGGGTTTACTGCGGATTCGAAACCCTGGCCGCCGCAGAACCCCAGCGGATTGTCCGGGTTTCGGCCCAGGGATCCCCTGCAGAGGTGGCTGCGCGGATTTGGTTAGTGGTGAAGCCCCGCCTAGCCCATCGCAACACCATTGCAAATGTGGATTAGTATCTTTCCCCTCTTGCTCTCTCAAGGTTAAAAAGAGGTTAAGAAGCGAAACTGCTTTACCCCCTTCCAGGTTAAGTTGGGCTGGATCGCCCCTCGGGTAGGGAGTTTTTGTCTTCTTAGTTGCTTCGCTGTGCCTTCGGAGAGGAGAGGTTTGTCTATGGATGCTCTGTTGCTGGGCAACACCGGCGCGGCTGCTGACGAGCAGAAGGGTGAACATAACCCAATCTCGCTTTCCTCTATGTCTTCGTCCTCCATAGCTCTCCAAGCCCATCAACTGTTGAGCCAGCAATGGCAGCGGCTGCAGAAACACGTAAGGCGAGTTCTGGCCCAGCATCCGGAGGCGGTAGAATCTCTCCACCAAATCCGGGTGACCTTGCGCCGCCTTGGCACCTGGGTGCAGGTGTTTCAGGGATCCGTCCGGCTGCCCAAGCCTCTCAAGCCCAAACGCCTGCAAGGGCTAGCCAGTGCTTTGGGCAAACAGCGGGATCTGGACGTGTTGTTGGAAATCCTGCAGGAACCTTGTTGGGAAGGGATCCCGGCGGCCCAGCAGGCGGAGCTGGAGAAGCTAAAACAAGATCTGCAGCAACGTCGAGCCCAAGCCGAGAAACGCTCCCGCCGCATTCTGGAAGATGCTGACTTCCTGGCGTTTCAGGCCGCTTGCGAGCAGTGGCTGGCTCACCCCCGCTACAAGCCCCAAGCGGAGCTGCCTCTGCCGGAAAGTTTGCCCCACTTGCTGACTCCTCTGCTGGCCCAGTGGCTGCTGCAACCGGGCTGGCGGATCCCTGCTTTTCCCGAAACGGAAGCCCAAGCTGAGCAATTACACGAGCTGCGCAAGGCCACCAAACGGCTGCGCTATCAAGTAGAGTTTTTTGCGCCCTTTTACGGAGAAGCGGTACAAAGCTGGATAGAGACCCTGAAGCGCTTACAAGATCAACTGGGCCGCTTTAACGATCTGCAGGTTTTGCAACGCGAACTGCCCGCAGACTCAGAATTGCAGCCCATTTTGCAGGAGCAGCAAAAGCTGGCCCTCCAGGAATGGCCTGGGTACCAACAGCGCTACTTGTCTACCGCTGAGCAGCAGCAGCTTTATTCGGGGCTTTTCCTGGTTGTTTCCAAAGTTTCCAAAGTTTCCAATTTCTAGGGATCCCCCCGAAGGGGGAACGGGGGTGACCCAGGCGTCGTACGACGCCTGGAGGAAACAGAACGGATTGTTTCCAATTTCTAGGGATCCCCCCGAAGGGGGAACCAGGGCTCTGGGCCGTCAACCCCAGATATATGTGGGCTGGGCCGTTTCCAATTTCTAGGGATCCCCCCGAAGGGGGAACCGGCAGCGATTGAGGAGTTTGAGCCCGATATTGAATCGGAGTTGTTTCCAATTTCTAGGGATCCCCCCGAAGGGGGAACGTGAAGAACTTTCCGGTTACCTTAGCAGACTGCACAGAGTCTTTCCAATTTCTAGGGATCCCCCCGAAGGGGGAACTTCCTTACGTCACCGGGGCCACCCTGGCCCAGCAACTGCAGTTTCCAATTTCTAGGGATCCCCCCGAAGGGGGAACTTTCGAATAGCAGGGCTGGCAGCCGGGGTCAACCGGGCCAGTTTCCAATTTCTAGGGATCCCCCCGAAGGGGGAACCCGGGGTTGGTTGGCCCGGGATACGGCCCTCCTGAGGCTAATGTTTCCAATTTCTAGGGATCCCCCCGAAGGGGGAACGAGGAACAGAAATCCCTGCCTACACCCCGCAATACCGTATGTTTCCAATTTCTAGGGATCCCCCCGAAGGGGGAACTAGAGGAAGTGCGGACGAACATCGGGACCGCGCTTGGGCTGTTTCCAATTTCTAGGGATCCCCCCGAAGGGGGAACAACGACGCGGTCCTGAACGCTGCCTTGGTGGCAACGTGTTTCCAATTTCTAGGGATCCCCCCGAAGGGGGAACACCTCTTTTGGGAATGCCTTCACGTTTTTCCGATTTAGTTTCCAATTTCTAGGGATCCCCCCGAAGGGGGAACAACGTATTTTAGGCGGGGTTCCCTAACCTCGGATAGGTGGTTTCCAATTTCTAGGGATCCCCCCGAAGGGGGAACACATCGTCCTCAGCCGGACCCAGTACCCTTTTTTAACCCCCCGGAGGTTTCCAATTTCTAGGGATCCCCCCGAAGGGGGAACCTACAATTGGTCGAGACGACCATCGAAACCCTCGCGGTTTCCAATTTCTAGGGATCCCCCCGAAGGGGGAACAACAGTTCTTTTCAACCTTTTCATCTCATGGCACACGTTTCCAATTTCTAGGGATCCCCCCGAAGGGGGAACGCCTACGCCTTGCTGGGGGCCGTCCTATCCTGTCCCCCGCGTTTCCAATTTCTAGGGATCCCCCCGAAGGGGGAACTCCACCCCTATTAAACCCAAGCGGGGCAAGGAATGCAAGACCCATTTGCGAGGGATCCGGAAAAAAGGTGGCAAAAGGAGTTCCGGCGAGGGGGTTTTGGGGCCGGAAAGCCTTGTGGCACAAGGCATCGAGGGATCCGACGAAAGAATCGGCCTTTGCGGTATTTGGCGCGATCCTCGCAAAGCTGCTGATACCGTTTTTATGTACATTCAAAAACATCGTGTACTTAAGTATGGGAAGGGTTGCTTGGGCTACACAATAACTGAGCTGGGGGGCAAAGTTAGGGGAGGCCCGCCCCATATCTCCACTTGGCTGAGGGCATGGCCGGTGAGGGGGTAGAAGCGGATGCTGTCTTCGCTAGGGTTTATCCTTTTCCGAAGCCGTAGCTTGAGTTCCTCAAACTTCCCCCTATCAAGGACGCACTCAAACACGCTGTACTGAACGCGCTTGCCGTAAGCTTCTAGCAGGTCGGCAATCTTCTTGCGACGCTTGTTGCAGGGAGTGTCATAGGCAACGATGTAAAGAAACATCAGCGAATCCGATAGGGCTGGTACAAATCTTGAGAGTTATAGATGGATTGCTTAAACTTCCTAACCTGCTGCGTTAGCAGATCCCAGCGGGGCTGTTCCCCGTCAGGGGTTTGGACTGGCTCTTCCATTCTTTGAATAAAAGCTCTCAAGTACTTTTTCCTGCCGCTATCGTTTAAGAAACAGCCTCCGTCGCGATACTCAAAGTCTTCTTCGAGAACCATGATCCCCTTATTAACAAGCCACAGCACTAGAGAATCCACAATGGGCGCTCGAAACTCTTCCAGCAAATCAGAAACCAGAGCTGCATGGCGTTCGCTGCTGGCGTGCAAGCAACCTTGGTATGGATCCAAATCTTGCAGCTCAATCAGAGTTAGTAGGTGGTTCCAGAGCACCATATAGCCAAAGCTGAGCATGGCATTGACGGGGTTAGTAGGCGGCTGTCGGGTGCGATTGATCAAGACAAATCCTCTCCGTTGTAAGCAATTGCCCAGTTCAGGAAAATAGAGGGCTGCTCCCATTCCTTCAATGCCTCGCAGTTCATCCAGAGAGCTGGCCTCCAGAGCCCGAGCAGCCAAGTGTTCCAGGCTACGCAGAGTCAGATCCCCTGTCTCAGTGGGGCGTTGCCTAAGCTGTCTCATCAGCAGCACTCGGCTATTGAGCAGCTTGGCTCGCACAATCTGGGCTGCCGTTTGCAATCGCCATTCTTCTGGGAGGGCTTGTTGCAAATGAGCTAAGCGGCGGTACCCCCTCTCTATGGGAACGAGGCGACCATAGCAATAGCCTATCCGGGAGAGATAGGCAATAGGAATATTCCGCCTTAGACATTCTCTCACTACGTCTGTGGTGACCTGGGATCGGCCAAAGATAAAAACCTGTTCCAGCAAGGGTAGAGGCACCTCCTGCAAGAGCGACTCGCCCAAATGAACCAGAATAAACTCTTGCCTAAGGCTCAGCCTGCATCCTTGCTGGGAAATATATAAAGTTCGCATCAGCCGTCATCTCGGCGGAGATTCTCAGAACCCTGCCTTTGCTGTATGGCACTGCCGGGTTTAGAGGCACCACGCTCTGGTAAAATCTCCACATCAATTTCAGGGCTTGACAAGAAACCTATCAAAATCTCTGCCAGACTACCTGAAAATAAGCTGGCAATTATAACGAGGATCGTGTTTGTAATTACGGCTGCCAACCCCAAAGGGGCAATCAGCAAAATGACCAGGGTGATTGAGCCGTTGATTAAAGCTGTAATCAGACTTGTTAGAGCTTTGACGTTAATTTTCCTTCTCGACATTTTGGGCCTCTTCTAGCGTTCTGCTACCGGAATGGCCAGATTTGAGCAAAGCTATCTGCTCCACTCTCCAGATCTTCGAGATATCTTTTCCTGGGATTCGCAGTTGCCCCAAAAACGGTAACCGCCTGATAGTCGCCCAAATCTGCAATCCAGACAGGGGATGGCGTGCCTGTATCGCCGCAGAGAAACTTGTTATATTTTCCTGGCGCTATCTTGCCTACCTTGTGCAAAACAGCCAAAGCATAGGGCTTGTTAAACTCTTCTGGGCCGCTGCAGACTACAATCCTGCAATGGGCATCCACGGCTTCAGACCACTTCTCTTTGCTGACCTGACCAAAGGTCATAGGTTTTCTGGGATCAATGACCTGCTCAGTCAAGACCTGGAGCGCCTCAAAAAAGCCCCGCAGCCGCTCCTGAAAGAGCTTCCGGAATTCCTCTACCGACTCTGGCAGATTCCAAAATGAATCTTCTGAAGATTCATTATTGGGAATGAGGGTGGATCCACGCCACCAAGGAGCTCTATCGCGGTTTTGGCGAGAGTAGCAGGGCCTTCTTGCCCCTTGGCCAATACCTCCCAAATGAAACAGCAGCCAGGTTAGATTCCAAAAGAGCTTTTGTACCGCTTCCTGCTTTTCTCTTGAAGTATAGTTTTGGCACTCCTCAGAAAGGCTGAGAATGAGGATCCCTTCTTGCCGTCCGGCAGGCTTCCCCTTTCCTGCTTGATTGGGTTCCGGCTCCGGTTGAGTTACCCGCCCATTCGAAAGATCCACATGGATCCAGCCATGTTTTTGCTGGGGAGTGATGGCCCCAAAAAGTTGCCCCTCCCATTCCTGCACCTGCCTCACGGGCAAAACACCCAAGGCAAAGGCTCGAAACCAGTAGCGCAGCATGTTCTTAAAGGCCACCGGTCGGACTTCGGCAATTGATTTGTTGTCATACCGGTTCCTGTCAGATCTCCAGTTAACCACTTGTCGCCCGTGGATCAACTGACCCTCCAGCTCAAAAGGCAGTCGCAAGAATTCTCCCTTGTATTGAGCTAGAGTTTTGCCAGTTTGAATCAGCCGACCATAGCCGGTATTAACTTGGGATCCCACCCCTTGCTCCAGCCCGCGGATGAGCCATTCTTTCACTTGGGCCAACATCTCGTCGGTGCAGCCTGGCCCTTTGCGGATCCCGATTAAAAATGTGGCCTGTCTGAGAGAGAAAAAGACATTGGGATTTGCTTTATATTCCAAGCTGTTGCCATTCCATCTCCAAACATTATTGGCAATATCAACAGCCAAGCCTCCCGACCTGGAGTTATCGGGATCCCCCTGTCTTTGGGGACGGGTTGGCACGGGGTAGGCATCCAAAAAGATCACCTTGCCAGCACTGTCTTTATCCTCAGCTTCTAGGTGCCCAAGCCAAGGTGCCACTGCCTTATCCGCCTCTTTCCAAGACAGATTGTGCTTCTGCATCAACTCTCGAATAGCCTGGGTGCGGGCTACCCCTCGCAAGGTGGAGCTGGGAAGGTAAGGGATCCCTAAGTGATCAAAAGCGGGCAAAAGCATACTTTCCGGCCCTTTGGATCCACCCACCCGAATTCGCCAGGGACAGGTGACCTCAAAAGTTTTTTCCGCAATCCGCCTGATGCGATCATTCAGAACTTGCAGGCGTGCTCCGTAGTTTGCCTTTGCTTCTGCCCGATGCACCAGATCGGCTTTGGTTCCGTCTTTGAAAGAAGTTGCTGGAGCCCTCATCCAACGCAGATATTCAATAAAGCTCGCTGTGGGATCTGGGCTGGGGTTGGGATCCAAGGGATGCCCTAGCCAGGGAGAAGGTTGGGGATGGTTGCCATTCCCTCTTTTCTGACTGGGGGGATGGCTTCCTCCTGGACTTCCTGAACTAGGTGCTCCCGGTCTCCCAGGGCGAGGGAGGGGTTGTGGGGCGTTGGCAGGACGATTGCTGGGCATTTGGTTTTCTCCTAAAGATGGAAAACAGCATTAGAAATTGCGGAGTGTTTCCCGAAATTCGTGCAACATAGCGCTGGTGCCAATTTCTAAGGCGCGTCGAATGAGTTGAGGTACAAGACTGGGAATATCGAAGTCTGGAAAAAGCCGGCTGCAGCTCGATTCTACGTAGTCTTCTCCCTGCAAAATCAATATCCGCAAACTTCGCCCACCCAAGATCCAAACTTCGGGCACGCCAATAGCTTTATAGGCGTCGATAAAGGTTTGGGAAGTAACATCGGACTCAATGGCCAGATCGGGTGGGGGCAACAGATCGACATCGATCCTTCCCTCACACCCTCGCACCTGCTCCAGGTGGTTGACATAAAAGCAGGTGTCAGGCTCTACCCCAGCACTGCCAGACTTTTTAAGGGTTGTTGAGCCAAAATCTTCCCAGTCTCTCCCTTGAGAATCGAGAATGGCTGAGACAATGTATCCGGCAATGCGATGAGGACGCTCGTGTTTCGATAAGGGAGACATGATCTCTAAAGTGCCGTTGTAATAGGCAATGCGAGTGTGGCGGTCTTCGCCCAGCTCTTCCAGAATGCTCTCAAAGTCTTGCCAAGTCAGAGAATGGATGACCACTTGGCTTCCTTCACACAGGGAAATAGACTGGATTGGAATGGCTACGCTCATTAGTCTCCTCCGCTAACGTCATGGTAAATCGCTGTAGCCCAGAAGCTGAATTCTTGTGCCAAGGCAAGTCCCAGCCCCGTTAAGCCCAGGTACTCTTCAACTTCTAATCTCATGAGGCGATCTAGGCCATCGGATCTGGCAATTCCATCTTGACCGGAGATCTGTTCTAGGCAATCGAAAAACTCCTTGACCACCTCCTTTTTGCCATCTTGGCTAAGGGCGTCTTCCTCGGCCTTGAGGCGCAGCAGACCCCAGGTAGAAAGATAGGTGTACAGCTCTACAGCCTGGTTTTTTTGCTCTTTTAGCCTTTCTGGATCCCTGGTTTGCGCTCTGAGCTGGCACAGGGATTCGTAAACGGGCTTGGCCATTGTGCGTGGATCAAAGCTATTCATGAAATCTCCTCCCTTGGGTTGAGATCTAGTTCAAAGACAGCTCCACAAAGCCTCGTCCCAAGCTTTCTTGGCCGCCAATCTGCATAATCTGGTTGGATTGCAGCAGGTTTCGAAACTCTCTTATGGCCTCTTCAGAACTGCCATTTGCTTGGGTTGTAACCCCCCAGGTAAAGTACATTAAGCTATCGGGAGGAATAGCCTCTTCGTAGCGGAAGCCTCCTTCGACAACTTTGTGCTCGCTAAGCTTGACTTTCACCTGCCGCCACAGGCTCATTTGAATTAGGGTGGCACAGTGCTGATCGGGTAAAACAATCACGTGACTGATATTGGGATCTTTGGTGTAGCTCTTCCATTCCGACCATTGTCTGAGACCCTCTCTGAGGATGGCATCTTTGAGGTAGATAGGTTTGTTGTTGGGAAGGCTAGTGCTATAGGGATCCGGCACTGGCAGATTCTGGCCTGTTAGCCGCAGCCAGCGCTTAAGCAGAAGTGGACAGCTTATCCACACCACCCCATGGCTGAGGGAGGGCGCGGGGATCCAAAGCAAGGAGCCATCCCCAATCCAAATGGATCCTTGAGTAAGCTGATCCCCTTCCCCAATTTCGTTGCCAAAGAGCTCAAATTTTTGGTTTTTATTGGCCACGCTGGCCCGCAGCCTGCCCCGAATGGTGCTGGAAGGGATGTAGGGCAAATTGGTGTGGGATTCGCGGGCAATCCCCAAGAGGTTCCCTTCTTGGGTGGTGCCGCCGGTGTGTAGAGGAGTTAGCAGATGGAGGTAGACAATCTGAAAAGTCATGGATGGGCTCCTTTTGCGAGTAAGTATTCAAGGACTGAAAGCAAAACTCAGTTGGCCCAAGGCAGCCACAAGAGCTCGCTGTAGCCCAACAGCCGCCAGCGGTGGAACACGTTGAGCCGGCCATCTTCCAGCTCGGGCTCTTCTTGGTTGAGGGGGGCTGGCTGCTCCAGGTAGTAGACGCTACCAGGGGGCGCGGCAAAAACTTGGGGGGCGGGCAGGCTCATCTGGCGATCCACCCGTAGGCGTCCACTGATGGGAACGGGCTTGCCGGTAGCTACACTCACCAAGGGACCGGTGAGGGGATGGGCGGGGTGGGGGGTGGCCAATCTCCATTCCCAGGGCCAGGCACGGCATAGGGAGCGTCCATCCACCTTCTTGATGAACACGCCTGGGGTCACCAAGTAGGCCAAAGCACGTCGGGCTTGGCGAAAGGTAGCCTGAGAAAGGGCCTGCAACTGCTGCCACTGCTCTTGCAGCTTTGGACAAGGGGCCAGCAAAGCGCCGTGGCCTTCTCCCCCCAACCGCAGCACCGCTTCTTGAGCAAGGGGCAAGGGATCCCAGGCTTCGCGATCTGGATCCCAGCCCTCGATGGAAAGGGCCAAACTCCAGCCCGGCTGAAGGCGGATGCAGGTCTCCACAAAGTAGCCATCGGCTTCTCGCACTTGCCGCTTGCTCACCTGCAGGGTGTTGTGGGGCCGCACTTCATACTTCAGCGGTGGCTTAATGGCCTGGCTGAGATCCCAGCCTTTGCCTTCCAGCGCCTTTTGCACCGCCTCGAAGGGCAGGTAGCCTCCTGTTTTTTTCTTCTTGCTGCTCTGGCTGCATTCGGGCTCCTCCCCTGCTGGCCCTAGGGACACCAACGGGGCTGGCCGGGTGGGATCCCAGTGGCAATGGAAGTAGGGATCCGTCTGGTCCAACCAAGGCACAGGAACAAGGGGGGAGCCGTCTTCCAGGTGCAAAGGGACAGGGAAATAGAGCCTTTCGTCGTGGCAGAGAAAGGGGCCCCGCAGCCGCAGCGTCAACGGCTGGCCCAGGTGAGCTTGAACAGCCCCGGCCAAGGTGTGGCCACTGGGGGGAAAGCTGCTATTGGCCCAGGCCCGCTCTCCCGGCGCAAAGGGCTTGGCATCCCGAAACATCCACACATCCAGAGGCGATAGGGTAAACCAACTCATCGACTGTTCCTCCCCAAGGCAACAGTGCGGTTGCGCAGCACAAAAGCTGCCAACTTGAACCAGTTTTTGATCTCCAGATCCCACGCCTGCGGCTGGGCGGGCAGGCTGTGCTGCCAAAAATGCTGGATAAACTCCACAAGCTTGGCCTGGAAGCGCTCTTTCTGCTCCGATTCTTGTTTGAAGAGATCCCGGCGGCTGCAAAAGAGCGTGGCCCAGGCTGGCACTGCCTCCGGGCTGGGGGCAGGATGTTGCTCCCACAGTTGGGCCGCCTGCTCAAACAAAGAGCTTTGATCCTGCTGCTGGCCCATGAGCTTCCAGTCAAAATCAAGGAGATCCTTCCACCTGTCGAACGTGTCGAACTTGCTGGTGCTCACCAGTTGGTTGCCATTGGCAAACAGCACCCGCACCTGCACGCTGTCTTTGGGGCAGCCATGGGCATAGAGGTGGCCTTTCGCTTCTTCTTCCGCCCGCCAAAGGTTTTCCAGGGCAATGGCCAGGGGCACCGAGTGATGGGCAATCACCACGCCGAAGCTGATGGTGGCTGCGGATCCCAGGGTAAAGAGGGGGCGTGGGCTCAAGCCCTCAGGGGGCCGTCCTTTTTTCCACTGCCAGTAGTCCCCCAGGTTCTCAAACTCCCGCCAGTCATCCTCTCCCCCCCGGAAACACTGGCGAATATCCCACAGCCAGCCATCCCACTCCCAGAGGTTGGTGTAGGCCAAAACGTCGTCCCCACCGGCGTAGATGAGCTTGCCTGCGTAGCGTTGCTCTGTTAGGTAGGGTACCAACTGGCCGGAAAAATCCAGCAGGGCGCGGCTTAGGGCGCTGTGGGTGGCAGGCCCCATGCGCTTGCGGCTGTTTTTGACAAACTTCTGAAAAGCGTCTTTGACTTGCTCCAGCTCCTCCTTGCCAAAGACCTCGCCAATGGCTTCCGTTTGCCCGTTGGCCAGCCGCTGTAGGGGTTGAGGCAGATAGTCGTAGTAGGATTTCATCTTCTTGCCCCTGAGCCATTTGTTCATGTCGTCCCCATCCCCGGCAGCCAGCACGTACCAACTGGCGGGGTTAACGCTGGGGTAGTAGCGGCCTAGAAGGGTCTCGATGCCCTGCCGGTAGATTCTTTGCGTTTCCTCGTCCAGCTCCAGGTCTTCCACCAGCCAACCTGGATTCAGCAGGCGAGGGTGGTAGCGCAGGTTCTGCCGGTCGGCCCACGGGATCCCCCATTTGCCCCGCATTTCCCGCAGCACCCCTCTGACCTCCGGGTAGCGGGCCTCCACTGCCTGACAGGCCTGCTCGAAGTGCTCTCGTTCCCGTCGCCCTTGGGTCTTGAGGTAGCCGGCTACGCCAGCGGTGAGATCCGGGTAGGAAGCGGCAATCTGGTCTTCATCCAGCTCCGGGAAGAGCTCCGGCAGCACTTTGTACAAGCCCCGCTTGAGGGTTTCGGTGGCATTGAGCTGTTCCCGGCCATCGAAGAGCCCGGCCTGCCGTTGCCAAAGCCGCCGACTCTCCCCTTCTGTTATCCACCCCTGCCGCGGTGAGGGATGCACCACCGGCCCCAAGCCCGAAACGGTGCTGCGCGGCCCAAAGACAACGGGGAGCTGCCAATCGCGGGCCTGCTTACAAGCGGCTTGTAGCCGCCGACTTTGCTCCACTGCGGCTGCCCACCAAGATCCCACATTGAGTCCGGCCTTGTATGGGCGGCGCTCTTGCTTTTTAGGATCCCAAAAGCTAACTCGCAAGAACTCCAGCTCCTCATCCCCGAAGAGCTTTTGCTTGGCCTCTAGGTGATGGGTGCGGTTTTGGGCGCTGACCCAGGGATCCTCATCAATGGAAACCTGAGGCGGCTTGAGGATACCGGTATCTTTGAGGGCATGAGCCGGGGATCCCAGGGGCACGGCTGCCCAGTAGTGCTGCCACTGATGCTCCAGCCATCCCTGCCAGGTGGGGTCCTCTGGGTGCAACTGCCTCAGCCAGCGGCGATCCACCTGCAAGTGATCCAGCACCTTCTGGGCCAACTGCTTCCATTCTTCCTTGAGGGTCTGCTGCGCCATCTGCATGGCCGCTTGCACCCGGTCTTCCGGCAACAGCAGCAGGAGCACATTAGGAAAACCGGCGGTGAGCAGGGCGTTGGCAGAAGGTTGAGGGATCCATTCTTCAAATTCGGGGTACTTCTCCCGCAGCCAGTGGTCGATTAACGGCTGGCCGTAGAGGCTGGGGTAGAGCAGACAGTCAGGGCCGTATTTCTCGGCCAGCCGCCAACTCATGCGAGCAGAAAGGTAGTGCAGCAGCCAGGATCCGGCCCAAAAGTCCCGCATCTTGCGGCTGGCTTTGATCAACTCTTGGATGGGGTTGAAGGTAAAGCTCACCAAAAAGGGTCGCGTGGGCTCGGCATAACCTGCCAGGCATCCGGCTAAGGCTGCGGTGACGCTGGCATGGCCCCACAGGGATCCGTCTGGCAGCCGGGTTTCTGCCGGCAACAGCAGCAAGCTCTCATCCCCCAACTCCTGACAAATGGCCTGGGGAAAGCACCGCCAAAACCACCAAAACACTTTTTGGGGATCCGTCTCTTGCCAAACCCAATCGGGGATGGCGCCCTCTTCCCGTTCCATCAGGTAATCCGCACGGGAGCGGGCATTTTTGAGGGCTTGGTGTTGCTCATCGGCCAATTGCCAAAAGCGCTTGCGCCCAGAGAGCAGGTGGCTCATTTCTAGGCCAGAACCTAAGTCGTGATCCTCAACTTGGTAGTTGATGGCTATGGGCAAATGGCCAATGGTTGCGCGGTCGCTGGCCGAGGCGATGAGATCTGCATCTCCCACACTTTTCAAGAGGGATCCCTCGGCTTTGGGAGAAGACCATCCCTGCATCACCGCCAGTTTGGCCCACGGCCCTTCCTTGGAGCGGCCAGTCCTATCATGCAGGGCTTTGAGGGCAGGATCGTGCAATAGACCCCAAATCTTGGCTTGCCAGTAGTGAGACATGGCATGTTCACTCCAGAAACTGAGAAATTAGACAAAGGAAGTAGGGAAACCCTACAGCGCCCTTCAAGAAAGAAATAGACTTCACTCCAGCAGGTATCCGATGCAACGGCTACAGAAGCTACAAAGCAAAATCCGTCAATCCCTGGGTATCTGGAGAGTTTCTTCAGCATTTCTCCAGGTAAGCCAAGATGGACGCTGTGAGTTTCTGCCGCTTTTCTGAACCCTCTTGAGAAAATCCCTGCCCAAGCCTATTCGCTTCTCCAGTTACCGACGCCTTTAGCCTAGGGAGTCTTGGAAATACCCCCTTCCAATTCCTCCGAAGACGCTGGCTGGGTCAAGTCGGGGAAAAGAGCCTCTAGCTTGGGCAACAGCTCCCGCAGAACGAAATTTTCCAGGACTTCCCCGTCCAAAGGATTGGGATTCATCTGCACATGGGCCGTGTCGTTGCGGTATTCACTCAAGCGGAACCAGAGACCGGCAAGCTGCTGGACGTCGGGCACATGGGTGGCAATGGTCAGAGGCATCTGGGGCTGCTCTCCTCGTGGGATCAGGGATCCCAACTGCTGTTCGATCTCCTGCCGCTGTTCTCGCTCGCGGTAGTTTTGGATCCCTTCACACAGGCAAAGGGCAGAGATCACCCACTCCCGGGCCAGTAGAAGAGCTTGGGCGGTAAGACGCTTTTCCACGTACCACCGCAGCAATTGAAAGTGTTTTTGAATTTCAGCCCTGGGATCCGAAGCCTTGTCTGAGGGCAGGGCCAGTTGGCTGTAGCTATCCCGAACGCTTTGCAGCAGCAGGCCAAAAGGCTTGGCAAATTGGCCCACCTCTTGCTCCAGATCCGCGGTGGAGTGCCTTTGCAAATTGGGCAAGTCCTCTTCTAGCAGACTGACAGGTCTTACCAATTCGAGAGAGCGGGAAACATTGCGAATGGCCCGGCCAAAGCTTTGCAGCCGAGTAGGTTTGGGATCCCTTTTGTCCAACCCCGGTTGGCGGTAAAAGTCCCGTTGAACTGTATCCAAAAGTTGGCCCAACTCCAGCGCTGAGCCGGTGCTGATGAATTTGTCAGTAGCCGTCAGCCAATCCAAAAGACGAAGGGCGGGGGTGAGATCGATGATGGGCGTTTCCTGCTGGTCTTTGAGATAGAGACCGTAGTACAGCCCCTGAATATTTACATTCTTGGCCTTGCGCAAAAGGGCGGCTCCCAAGAGCACCAGTACGGGGATGGAGCGAAAGGCGTGGGTGATATCGAAAATTAACTGCGTATGAGGCTCGATGCTATCGACCAGCACATCGAAGATCTCCCAAGTCTCTGCCTCGGTTTTCCCTTCAGGAATGGCCTTGGCAATTTTCTCCACGTGGGGGGGTAGGCAGTCCTGTAGATGCTTCCAATGGGTGTCATGTGCTTCTTGGGTTAGCAGCACAATCACCCTCTCGATGTCAAAGAGCTGACAGAGGGCTTTGGCAACATAACGGGTTCTATCGGCTTTCCGCTCCCCAAAAACATACACCGTCTCGCTGTAGGGGCTGGTGCCTAGAGTGGTCAAAAGGGTATTAGCCATAGGGATCCTCTCGATGACAGCTTTCAAGCATTGAAGCACAAACGCCTTCAAGCTACTGCAGTTTGGAAGTCCCCCCTTCTCAAGTTGCCTAGAGAGGGTTCTGGGTTGGATGTTGCCCTATCCTCTCCTGAAAAGTGGCATCTCCTGCTCAGCCGGTGCCAGAAAGATGGGGATCTCTACCCCCAAAATTGAGTGGAGCCATCTTGCCGCTGGATTTGGATCCCTGCTCAACGACTGTTTCAAAACGGTGAAGGTGGGGGATGCCAGAGCTAGCCTAGACAGAGACTCGGCCATCCTGAACAAGGGGGATTCAGCAATGCTATCGGCTGCAGAGGTATCCATTCCAAATCAAAAACTAACTCCTGAGCAGTTTCTGGCCTTGCCGGAGGGGGATATTGTCTATGAGCTAGTCGATGGGCGGGCCGTCTCCAAAAATGAACCCATGTCGCCAAAACGTTTCCATGCTCGTCTCCAACCGGCGTTGTGGCGAATTCTGGAGGACTGGTGCTCTAGCCCTGAGTGTCCTAAGCCTGGGTCAGCACATACTGAGTGGGCAATTGTTCTGACACGAAAAGCAGAGCCCTGGATCCCGATTCCCGACCTCACTTACATCTCTGACGAGCGATTGCCGGTTGAGGCCATGACCGATGAGCCTTGTTTTGCCCTTCCCGAGTTGGTGATTGAGATCCTTTCTCCTATCCAGAGTTTTGGAGTTATAGCCCAGAAGGCAACCGATTATCTAGAGGCTGGGATCCCCAGGGTTTGGGTGGTGGATCCCCAAGCCAAGAGCATCACGGTCTTCTATCCCGATGCCCCGCCGCGCACCTTTACGGGATCCCAAGCCATTCAAGATGGTTTCTTGCCGGGTCTGAAGGTGATTCCTCAAGAGGTATTCGCTCAGGCCCGGATCCCTTAGGGGGTACCTGGCAAGCTCATGATTCAGAGTTCTAGAAAGAGGGCATCTGGCAGAGGTGGCCACCTATTTGGGTCTGGAGCTGACTGGCTCAGGAATGCCGAAGGGATCCCGAACTTCCTCTTCTGGAAAAGCATAGGAATCTGAGCTTTAGTACTTTTAGCTACAAAATTGAGCGCTGCCCCTCCGGGCTGATGCCGATAATGGTAAGTTGGCAATCCAACACTTTGAAGCCGTATTTTTCTGCCACTTTCTGGGTGATGTTAAGAATGGCGTTGTTTTTGAACTCGATCACCTTGTTGGTCTTGATGCACACCAGATGGTGGTGGTGGTGGGGGGCCGGCTGGTTGATCTCGTAATGTTTGTGCCCTTCAGTCAGTTCCAGTTCTCGCAAAATACCCATGCGGGACATCAGCTTGACGGTGCGGTAAATGGTGGAAAGGCTGATGTTGTGGCCTTCTTCCCGCAACTTTTTGTGCAACTCCTCCGCGCTCAGATGCGTGCCCTCAGGCAAGTTTTGAAACGTTTGCAGGATGATCTCCCGCTGCCGAGTGGCTCTCCAGCCTTTGGCATTGAGCTCTGCCTTGAACGCCTCTTCGGTGTAGACCATAGTGCCGCCCCTCCGCTGTCGGGCAACGTCGCCGTAACAGTCAATAAGTTCTGTAATTGATAATAACTTCATTTATGACGACACCACCCGACTTGGTTGCTGAAGACATCGTTCAGGCTCAGTTCAGGCTCAATAGAACAGGGACGCAACTGAGGCGCATGGGCTGCCGGGAGAGTCTCGGGAAGGGTGCGGGAAACCCGATCCTTTATCCACGCCGGATGAGCTAGCCTACAGGGCAGAGCCATGGGGTGGACTGTTTCTGGTATTCGGGCCCGCCTGGGTTAACATACTTCAGAAAAGGCCCGCGGCATCCTGACGGCGTTGGCAAGCGTAGTGATCGGGAAGGGAAAACGAACATGCGGTTTGAGCAGCCCAAAACCTATTCTATTTCTCTGGGTGGCTGGGGGTTCTGGCTGGGATCCCTGGCGTTGGCAGCTTTGCTGACCAGTGTCGGGCTGGGGTGGCTGGTCGCCGGATTGGTGGCCCTGTTGCTGTTTTTGCTGTCCTTGCCGGTATTGGTGCTCCTGGCCTTTCGCTGGTGGGCGCGCCGCTGGATCACCACCGATCGCTGCCCGGTGTGTGGGTCAGAATCGCAAGCCATTGAGGGCAGCCGTTTCTTTTGCCCCAATTGTGGAGAGCCGCTGTTTGTTGCAGACGGACGTTTTTATCGGCAAACACCCCCTGGCACCATCGATGTGGAGCCTGTGGAAGAGGGTGGCTGGGAATTGATGAGCTGATGCCCCCTCGGTTGCCGGAATGTTCAGAGGGTGTTTTCCGTGAAAAGTGCCATGCCTACAGCACCCTACGGTGTTGGGCAACGCCATCGCTCTGCAACGCTGACGCCACGGCACGAACGACATCTGTGGGGCTGGCCCAGCAGACGGCTGGTTTCGAGTTGGGTTGGGCTGCTCTCGGCAACTATTCTGTTGCTGAGTTTGTCTCCCACTTCTCAGGCAACGGAGCAGGGATCCCTGCAACCCCAGGTGGAAACCTATCTGGCTCAGTTGGCCGGTCGGGGGTTTTCGCCCACAGCTCAGGGGGTTTGGCTGCAGATGGAGGATCGTTCCCCTCAGCGGGGCAGAATTCTTGTTTTGGGACAGCATCAGGGATCCACACCCTTGCCGGCTGCTTCTTTAACCAAGGTGGCAACGACACTGGCCGCTTTGCAGCACTTTGGCCCACAACATCGCTTTGTAACCCCTTGGCTGACCACCGGCTCGCCAACAGCCGACGGGGTGCTGCAGGGGGATCTCTGGGTTCTGGGGGGGGAGGATCCCTTGTTTGTTTGGGAGGAAGCCTTCTCCGTCGGCAACCTGCTCAATGCTTACGGGATCCGCCAAGTGCGCGGGGATCTGGTGGTGGTGGGCCGCTTTTACATGAACTTTTCCCGGGATGTGGCGCAATCGGGATCCCTGTTACGGCAGGGGCTGGATGCGCGGCGTTGGCCGCCAGAAGCGGAAGCTCAATTTCAAACCTTACCCCCCGGCACACCCAGACCGCAGGTGGAGATTTTGGGTTCGGTGCGGGTTGCCCAGCAGATCCCAGCCGCCGCTCAGGTTTTGCTCAGGCATGAGTCGCCCCCCCTCATTCACCTGGTCAAGCTGATGAACCTCTACAGCAACAACTCCATGGCCGAGATGTTGGCCGATGCGGTGGGGGGAGCAGACCAGGTGGCCCAGATTGTCCGGGCCATTGCCGGGATCCCGGTAGAAGAGCTGCAACTGATCAACGGCTCCGGGCTAGGGGTGGAAAACCGCATTTCGCCGCGGGCCAATGTAGCTATGCTTCAAGCCATCCAATCTCTTCTGGAGGAGCAGGGGCTCTCTCTGGCAGATGCTTTTGCCGTCGTTGGTCAAGATGTGGGGGTGTTGGAGCGGCGGTTGTTGCCGGGGATCCTAATTGCCAAGTCGGGCACCTTGAGGAGCGTCAGCACCTTGGCGGGTGTACTGCCAACCAAGCAGGGGGACATTTGGTTTGCCCTGATGAATGGCGGATCCGATCTGGTCGGCTTTCGCACCCAGCAGGGACAATTCCTCAGTCAGCTCCAATCCCAATGGGGAGTCCCTGCCGCCTTGCCTGAGCGCTGGATCCCTCGCTCTGGAGATACGGGATCCCGCACAGAGTTGAACCCGCGTCTTTGAAACTGCGCGTCAACAGCCCTCAACTCGGCAACCTCGTCCAGCACAGATTTTCCCAGTGGGGCGTACAGGGATCGAACCTGTGTAAGGCAAATTATGAGTTTGCTGCCTAAACCGCTCGGCCAACGCCCCTGATTCTTCTACTCTAGCGCTCTTGCCTTCTCCAGAACCGGCTGAAAACAGGATAAGCTGCATGTCGGTGGTTAGGGTCTGATGCCATGGCTTCGCCGCGTTCTTGGCAGGGGCAAATGGCCCTGGGCTTGGGGCTGATTGTCTTGTCCTCGGCTCTCTGCTTTGGCTTCTTGGCCGTTGGGCAGCGCTATCTCTACGGGAATGGATCCGCTGTGGATTTCCAGCCCGCTGGGGAGAGTTTGGCCTTGTCTCCCGCTCCCCATACTGAGCTTCCGGCGGCACCGCCCCTCACTGAATCCCCCTCTTCCGACAGCAATCTCCCAGAGGGATCCCCGCTGCAACTCTGGCTTGTTACTTTTTTAACCGTATTTGTGGCGGAAATGGGCGACAAAACCCAGTTGGCAACCTTGCTCATGAGTGCCCAATCTCAATCGCCTTGGGCAATCTTTTTCGGTTCCGCCGGTGCCTTGGTGACCGCCAGCTTGCTCAGCGTAGTGTTGGGGGAAGGTCTGGGGCAAGTCGTTCCCCCAGGCTGGCTACAATGGTTGGCGGGTGCAGGGTTCCTGGTGATCGGGGGCTATGTGCTGTGGCAGGAATGGTGGGGGGATGATCTCCCAGAAGACTAGCCCACCCTAAGTTGCCGAGACCAAGCCGACAGGATAGAGCGGAGAACAACAGAGGAACGTGTTGATCCAAGACAACGACAGCCGAACCCCATCTTTTTGGCTGGGGAAAATGGCCGGACGGGCTGCCCTAGTGAGCTTTGGCTCGATTCTACTGGCCGAAATGGGCGATAAAACCCAGTTGGCAACCTTGCTCCTCAGTGCCCGCTCGCAGAATGCCGGGGTAATCTTTTTGGGCGCTGCTGCTGCTTTGATCAGTACCAGCCTAATTGGGGTGTGGGCAGGAGCTTGGGTGGCCCGCCTGATCCCACCTCGCTGGATCAAAACCCTGGCAGGGGTGGGGTTTGTGTTGATGGGCTTGGCCTTGTTGTGGGGATCCCTGCCCATAGCCAGTTGAGCAGAAAGCCCCAGAAAAGTTCCGACCAAGCATGTTACGATGAAGAACGCCTTATTATAGCACTTCACCATATACCGGATAACCGGTTAGGAAAACCAGCATGGCCAAAAAACGCAACCTGAAGCGGGAAAAAGCCGAGCGCAACCGTGAATATGCCAAACAGTTCCAAAAGAGTCGTGCTCGCAACGGTCGCCGCTTCCGTTCTACCCCCCGCGACAATGAGGCCAGCGCTGGCGAAGAACAGCAGTAAGGGCAGTTTTGTCCAGGTGCTTTGTCGGTCGGCACGGTGAGCGGAGCCAGTCCAACAAACCTGCTATCGTATGCAGGGGTGGGCTAGAGCGGATGAGCATGAAATATCGACGGATTCTACTGAAGCTGAGTGGTGAAGCCCTGATGGGGGAGCGTCCCTACGGGATCGATCCTGTCATCTTGCACTCCATTGCCGGCGAAGTGGCCTCGGTGGTGCGGGCCGGTGTGCAGGTGGCAATTGTGGTGGGGGGGGGCAACATCTGGCGCGGGCGCAAAGAGGCGGCTGCCCAAGGCATGGATCAGGCCTCTGCCGACTACGTAGGAATGCTGGCCACTGTCATCAACGCCTTAACCCTACAGGATGCCATCGAGCGAGCCGGGATCCCCACCCGGGTGCAGACGGCCATTGCCATGCAGGAGGTGGCAGAGCCCTACATTCGTCGCCGTGCCATTCGTCACCTGGAAAAGGGGCGGGTGGTGATTTTTGGGGCGGGATCCGGCAACCCCTTCTTCACCACCGACACGACTGCGGCCTTGCGGGCGGCTGAGATTGATGCTGAGGTGATTTTCAAAGCCACCAAGGTGGACGGGGTTTACGATGCGGATCCCAAGACCCATCCCCAAGCCCGCCGCTACGATGTTCTCAGCTATCAGGATGTGCTCACCCACGATTTGCGGGTGATGGACAGCACCGCCATTGCCCTCTGCAAAGAGAATCAACTGCCCATCGTGGTCTTTGACCTGACTACCCCTGGCAATATCTATCGAGTGGTGCAAGGAGAGCCCATCGGCACTTGGATCGGACAGCGAACGGTCAAGAACAACGGGATCCCCGGCCCAGGAGAGTTGATCCCAAGTTGAGGGGAGCGAGGCTACACTGAGGTCAGCCTTGCGAGTCCGGCGACGCCCTAGCCGGGATTGAGTCTGGAGGATAACCTGGCTCAAGGGTGTACTCAGGCCATTGGGAGGGTAAGGCGATGACAGATCACGTTCAGTATCAGGATCCCGTCTCGCCCGAACGCTCTGCTGCCCAAAGCGCTGTGCCTACGGCACCCCATGTTGCCAAGCAACGCTTCCACAAACGCTGGGGTCGGCGCCTTTTGCAGAGCTTGATTCTCCTGCTGGTTCTGGCCGGGGGATTGGGCTACTGGCAGTGGATGACCTGGCTACAGCCGGTGGGCGGTTCAGAACCAATCCAGGTGGTGATCCCGCCGGGCAGCAGCAGCCGTTGGATTGGGCAAAAACTTCGCCAAGCAGGGGTGATTCGCTCTGCTCTGGCCTGGGAGTTGTGGAGCCGCACTTTCGGTCGGGATTGGGTGTTTCAGGCGGGCACCTATGCTTTGGATCCCAACCAAGACATGCTGGCCGTGGCCCAACAACTGCGGCAGGGAAGGATCTTACAGAGACGGCTGACCATCCCAGAGGGCTGGCGGATTGAACAAATGGCAGAGGCTTTGGCCCAACGCAAGTGGCTGGCAGCCGAAGCCTTCATTGCCGTGACCCGGGTGATTCCCCCCCTCGACTGGCTACCCCCCAACTTGAGCTCTCTAGAAGGCTACCTGTTCCCAGACACCTATCTTTTCCCCGTCGAACAGGTGGAGGGATCCCTGCCGGATCGGGAAAAGGCCCAGTTGGTGGTCAACGCCATGCTGCAACGATTTGTCGCGGTGGCCCTGCCCCTGTTTCGCCAACATACCCCTTCCCTATCTCTGCACGAGTGGGTTACCCTGGCCAGCATTGTGGAGCGGGAGGCCGTGGTGCCGGAAGAACGCGCTTTGATTGCAGGTGTCTTCCTGAACCGGCTTAAGAAAGGGATCCCCCTGGGAGCCGATCCGACGGTGGAATATGCCTTGAATATCCGGCAAACCCCAGATCGCCGCCTCACCCTTGCGGAGGTACGTACCCCCTCTCCCTACAACACCTACCTCAACCCGGGCTTGCCCCCCGGCCCCATTGCCAGTCCGGGCTTGGCCAGCTTAAAAGCCGTTTTGGAGCCTGAGCAAACCGACTATCTCTACTTTGTGGCCCGCTACGATGGCACCCACGTTTTCAGCAAAACCCTAGCAGAGCACGAGGCAGCCCAATTGCAAATTATTCAAGAGCGTCGGCAAGCTGCCCAGGGATCCCCCCATAATCCTCAACCAAGTCCTTAGCCGAGGAGGGGATGGTACACAAACCTTGGTTCAAGCTCCTGCAACCGGATGTGGTGGTGGCCGGTACCGTCCTGCGGCTGCGGGCAGAAGACCTGTGGGCCTGGCAGGTGCAAGGTATCATCTTTGACGTAGACGATACGCTGGTGCCCATTCGACAAGCTGAGGCGGATCCCGCGGTGGCGGCCTGGTTGGAGCAGTTGCGCCCGCACTTTCAAATTTGGCTGGTGAGCAACAACCTCAATCGCAACCGGATTCAACAAATTGGAGAAAGCTTGAACCTGCCCTACATTCACCGTGCCGGAAAACCCTCACGGCGGGCCTTGCGGCGGGCCGTAGCCCAGATGGGCTTGCCAGTAGAAGCGGTGGCTATGGTGGGAGACCGCCTGTTGACCGATATTCTAGCAGGCAATCGGCTGGGGTTGGTAACCGTGCTGGTCAACTCCCTCTTGTCCGGAGCCGTTGAAAAGAAGCCTGCTACCCTCTTGGATCGCCGCTTTTGAGAGATTTGAGGATTGGACAACGATAGTCGCTTCAAATTGGACTGAGAGTCTTTCCAAGTGCTCCGCCCGCCCCTTCCCTTCAGAGAGAAGGGAGACAAGAAAATAGCCCTACTGTTACCCGAAGAATTATGGTCATTTCGATTCAAACTACGACACTGCCTTCATAACCCAATGTTGAGTGTACGGGGCCAGAAGGCTTCTCTCCCTAGCTCATGCGTCTCACTCTAACCTGAAACGACCATCAACGACCATCTAGGTTATCAGGGCTGACGAATGCCGATCCGAAGGGTAGCGTGTCCAGAAGTTGAAATTGAGAGAGATTTCGCAGAGCTGACCCATCTACCCCAGTTTTTTGTAGAGTGACGGCAGGTGAGCCGGATCCCGCATTGCGGCCCAGTGGGCGGCGGTGTGAGGGCAGTGTGAGATTCAAAGGTCAAACATGCGAACCATCCCTATCGTCAAGTCCGCCATGCAACGGGTAAAGTCCATGCTGCAAAGATCCCTGCGTTCTGCTTCGACTTCCCCCCGTCCCAGATCCCTGCCTGCATCCAATGGACAGAGCCTGATCAAGCTGGGCAGCTTTCTGGCCTTGCCTTTGATATTCTCGGCGTTGCCCGGTTGGGCTCTAACATTGGTGGCGCGTCCAGATCTGCGCGACCTCAAACGTGCAGCCGTGGTGCGGGTGGTCAACTACAACACCCTGGTCGTCCAGCTCGAAGGGGATTTGGATTTGCGGCTGGTGCAACTGATTGGGATTGATCCCTTGCCTGACCCGATCAACCCCAACTGGACAGAGTTGCGCGGACAAACCCCCTTGGCAGTTTACAATGCCGGCCAATACTTGCAGACTGCTTTGCTGGGACGTGAAGTGTTTTTGGAGTTGGATCCTGCCCTAGCCCCTGCGCCCATCTTGCCCGCCTACGTTTGGCAAGCCAATACCCTCATCAACCAGGAAATGCTGTTTTTGGGGCACGGCCTGTTGTCGCCACAAACCGCTGGCCTGAAGTACGGCTCCATTCTCACCGAAGCTGCCGATGCAGCCAAAAGACAAGGACGCGGCTACTGGACAACCTATGGCCCTCGCTAGAGGCCAAGCCAAACGCAGAGCCGGGGTTGCTGGTCTGTTTGTTAAGAATTAATCTCAACGGCTATCTGCCGCTGGTCGGTGAGGGGCAGGTATGGTGGCATGGCTGCTCCGAAGGGCAGTGAAACCGCCTGAAGATTCTGTGTTTCCCTCTCCACTCTTGGCTGGTCACCCCCTAGAGCCGAGCTGCCGGGGAAGGGTTGAGCCGTTCTCTTGGGATTTCTCCCTTGTTTATGATGATCTCGTGTGGGTTTCCAAGCGTGGGCTGCCCAGCTCCTCAGGGAAATGGAAGGGATCCCACTGTGGGGTTTGGAGTTCCCTATGGCGGATGAGTTGCCATTTACCTTAGATCAGCTCCTCATTGTGCGGGCAATTGCCCAGCAGGGTAGTTTTCGCCGTGCTGCCGATAGCCTGTTTGTCTCCCAGCCTGCTGTCAGCTTGCAAGTGCAGAATCTGGAGCGACAGTTGGGGGTGGTGCTGTTCGACCGCAGTGGGCGCAAGGTGGAGTTGACGGATGCCGGGAAAGTGTTCCTGCAGTACAGCGAGCGCATCCTCAAGCTGTGCCGTGAGACCATCGAGGCCCTGGCGGATTTGCAAGAAATGGAGCGGGGGCATCTGGTTTTGGGGGCCAGCCAAACGGTAGGCACCTATGTCATGCCTTCTTTAATCGCACAATATCACCGCCGCTATCCACAAATTGCCGTGCAGCTCCTGGTGCAATCCACGCGGCGAATTGCCCAGAAATTGGTGGACGGCCAGTTGGACGTGGCCATTGTTGGCGGGGAGATCCCCTTTGAGCTGCAGCGGCACTTGAAGGTGATGGCTCTGGCGGAGGATGAATATGTGTTGGTCGGTGCCCCCGGCTGTGCCATCGACTCTCCTGCTCTTGTAGATCTGCTGGCTTTGCCCTTCATTACTCTGGATCCCCAGTCTTCTACTCGGAAAACCATCGATCGGGTGCTGAATCGCCACGGTATCAACCCTGCCCAATTGAATGTGCGGTTGGAACTCAGCTCGATTGAGGCCATCAAGAATGCCGTCCAGGCGGGGTTGGGGGTGGCCTTTTTGTCTACGGTGGCAGTGGGATCCGATGTGGAACAGGGACGGTTGCAAAAGCTGGTGGTGGAGGGGCTGCAGATACGGCGTACCCTCTGGCTGGCTTTTAACCCAGAGCGCTATCAATCGCAGGCGGCCACCCGTTTTCTCCAAGGGCTGCTGACCCGCCAAGACTGGCTGAAAACTCCCCCGCTCCACTTGCAGTTGATCGGTTGAGTTGCAATGCGTTATGGCCTTTTCCGACTTGATGGCGGATCTGTAGATTTCCGTGGGTTAAGCAGGATCCCTGTTCAAAGAGATACGAAAGGTACATCTGCATGGGTGCATTTGCTATAGCCAATGCTACCTCGGAAAAAGCTGCATCTGCTGAATCTGTCTGAGTCTACTCACCACAAGCCGATGACCACGCAAACGCTGTTGGAACGGTTGCCTTTGGCGCAGCGCTTGGCGGAGTTACAAGCCCGTGTTCAAGGGATCCCACTGCACAGGGTGGAATTGCAAGGGCTGAACATCGCAGGGGCAGAGTCCTGCTGGGCTGCCTATCGAGAGCGGGGAAAGGGGATCCCACTGCTGTTTCTGCACGGCTTTATGGCCACTCACGCCAACTGGTGGCCGTTGATGCAAGGATTGGGAGATGAGTATCGCTGCATTGCCTTGGATTTGCTGGGGTTTGGGCAGTCCAGCCAACCGGCCTTGCCCTACGACATTGCTGCAGAAGTGGAGTTTGTGCGTGGATTCATCCAAACGCTGGGCCTACCTAATCCGGTTTTGGTGGGCCATTCCTTTGGGGGATGGGTGGCGGCGGCCTATGCCGTGCGGTATCCGCTGCGGGGGTTGGTCTTGTTGGCTCCTGCCGGGATCCGGGATGACGGCTTTGTGAGACGCTACAACCATTTGCGGCCCTTGCTTTGGGAAGGCGCTTGGGTAGATTGGCTGCTGCAGGCGATCACCCCCTTGGCCTACTGGTGGCATAGGGAAGACACACTGGCCCAGCTCCTGTGGTTGCGGGGATCCCTGCGTCAACAGCCAGTCGCTCGGCAATTCCTCCGACAACGTCTGCGCCCGCAAGCTGCCGTCGATACGGTTGAACGTTATCTCCAACACATTCAGGCCCCCACACTGGTGATCGCCGCTGAACAGGACGACACCATTCCCCTCTGGCACTGCCAAACCTACGCAGAAGGGATCCCTGGGGCTCAGCTCAAGATCCTGCCCGGTGCCAGCCACGCCATTCCTGCCTTGCATGGGGAACAAGTGCTGCCCCTGATCCGGGAATTTCTCGACACAGCCCTTTCTGCACAATGCGGGCTTTGAGCTGGGGGTGTAGCGTATGGCATGGGGAGGAATGCGGCTTGCCAGATGGCAATGCTTGACAGAAGACGGAGCGCCGCTGACTCTAAAATGGACAAAGAGCGTCTGCAAAACTCGCGGGGTTGCAAAGCAATACCGTCAAAGTCTTCTCCCTTCCCAATGGGGGGATGCCAGTCATTTGATTACCAGATCACCGGTACCAGATCACCGGAACAAACTCCACCCTGCATCCTTTGAGCGGGCCAATCCAACTGGAACTGATCAACTTGAGCGCATGAAAGCCATAGTCATGAGTGTGCCCGGCGGGCCAGAGGTTCTGCAGCTCCGAGAAGTACCTGAACCCCAGATTCGCGGTGAGCGGGAGCTACGCATCCGCCTGAGGGCAGCCGGCGTCAACCCCATCGACACCAAGCTGCGGCGACGGGGCACCTTTTATCCAGAAGAGATGCCGGCCATTTTGGGATGTGACGGTGCCGGTGTTGTGGAAGCTGTGGGCTCCGGAGTCAGGCACTTTGCGGTAGGAGACGAGGTGTACTTCTGCCACGGGGGTCTGGGCAAACAGGCGGGGAATTACGCCGAGCTAATTGTGGTGGACGAGCGTTTTGTGGCTCCCAAGCCCAGAACTCTGAGCTTTGCAGAGGCTGCCGCTGCCCCACTGGTGCTGATCACCGCCTGGGAAGCGCTGTACGACCGGGGGCGTCTCCAGGCCGGCCAAAGTGTGCTCATCCACGGGGGAGCGGGTGGAGTTGGCCATGTGGCCATCCAACTGGCCCGTCTGCGGGGATCCAAAGTGGCCACCACCGTGAGCACCCCGGAAAAGGCGGAGTTTGTCCGTTCCCTAGGTGCCAGCTTGCCCATCTTCTACCGGCAGACAGACTTCGTGCGCGCCGTTTTGGACTGGACAGGGGGGGAGGGGGTGGATCTTGCCCTGGATACCCTGGGCGGCGCGGTGTTGGAGCAGACCTTTCCCGCAGTGCGCGTGTACGGAGATATTGTCACCCTGCTGGCTCCGGCCCCGGAGACCGACTGGCGGGTGGCCCGCGACCGCAACTTGCGGGTGGGATTCGAGCTGATGCTCACCCCGATGCTGAAAAACCTGACCAACGCCCAGCAAAATCAGGCGGAAATCCTCAGGCAGTGTGCCCGCCTCATCGACCAAGGTCAACTGCGGATCCAGCTCAGCCATACCTTCCCTTTGGCCGAAGCGGCTGCCGCCCACCAGTTGCTGGAGCAGGGATCCGTTCTGGGCAAAATTGCCTTAACCATCCCCCAGTAGGCATGCTGGAGAAAGCCGTCGAGAATCTGCCATGGTTGCTCCTCTCACCCCCCACCTGCTGGAGAACGAGAGCTTCTACGAAAATGCCCTCTGCTGGCTGGGACGACCGCAAACGGCCTATCGGCTGTTGAGCGAAGCGGTTTTTCCTGCCATCTCCTCTTGGGTGCGGGGGGAGGTGGATAGCCACTCTTTTAACCACTGGCAACTGGAAGATGTGCGCACCTTTCTGTACCCGGTGGTGGCCCTGGGAGACCAAGAAACCCTCGTTCTCTCCAGCGAAGCCCTGCTCCTCTGCGGCATCGGCAACTATTACAACCCCTGTGACTTGGCCATTGTGGTGTTTGTGCAGCAGCCCCAGGAGCTGTTCAGCCAACTGATGCAGCGCATTCGCCGAGCCGAAGCCACCATTAGCCGTGGGCCAGATGTGCGCATGCTCTCGGAACAGGTGAACCTGGCCAAGCGCGGACAAGACTACGTCAACACCAAATATCTGGTCTGGCCCTACGCCCTCTCCAGCGCTGCTCAAGATACGCTAATTCAGCAGGGGATCAGCCTTATCCGTCTTTCCCCACAGGAAGCTGCCTTGCCTTTTGGGGAATAGGACAATCTGCTCTGTTGGCGGAAGATAGGGATCCCTAACCCAAACATTTTCCATCTCCATCGTTTTTCATGGTCGATGCCCACCTGCCCCCCTTGATCCAAGCGATGCTGGATCCCACCTTCTACCCTCATCCGGTACGGGATCCCATTCAGCTTGTTCAAACCCACATCTCCTACATTCTGCTGACAGGGGACTATGCCTATAAAGTGAAAAAGCCTTTGGACTTTGGCTTTTTGAACTTCACCACCCTGGAGAGGCGACGCCACTTTTGCCAAGAAGAGCTGCGCATGAACCAGCGCGGGGCTCCCGGCCTCTATCTACAGGTGTTGCCTATTGTCCAGACCGATGGCCGATTTCAGTTCAACGGCAGCGGCGAGCCTGTAGAATACGCTCTGCAAATGCGGCAATTTCCCCAAGAGCAACTGTTCAGCAACCTGCTTGAGCGGGGAGAGCTGACGCCAGCCTTGATGGAGGATCTGGGGCGGGTGGTGGCGAGGTTTCACGCCCAGACTGAGACCAACGATTACATCCGTAGCTTTGGCCGACCAGAGCGGGTGCGAGAAGCCTTTGACGAAAATTACGCCCAAACTCAGCGCTACATCGACGGCCCACAAACAGCTCAGCAATATCGAGAAACCCAAGCCTACACCAATCACTTTTTTGCCGAGCGGCAGGAGCTGTTCCAACAAAGAATAGAACAAAACCGCATTCGCGAATGCCACGGAGATTTGCACCTAGGCAACATCTGTTTTTGGGAAGGGAAGATCCTGCTTTTTGATTGCATCGAGTTCAACGAAGCCTTCCGCTTTGTGGACGTCATGTACGACGTATCCTATGCGGTGATGGATCTGGATGCCCGCCATCGCCCCGATCTGGGAAACGTCTATTTGAACACTTACCTGGAAGAAACCGGAGATTGGGAAGGGCTGAAGATCTTGCCCATTTATCTCAACCGCCAAGCCTACGTGCGGGCCAAGGTCGCCTCTTTTTTGCTGGAGGATCCCACGGCAACAGAGGAAGCCAAGGCCACGGCCTTCAGTACCGCCGCCCGCTATTACCGCCTTGCCTGGGAATACACCCTCCCCAAGCAGGGGCAGTTGTTCCTGATGTCGGGATTGTCGGGATCCGGCAAAAGCACGGTAGCCCGTCACTTGGCCCGTCAGCGGGGGGCCATTCACATTCGCTCCGATGCGGTGCGCAAGCATTTGGCCGGGATCCCTCTGCGGCAACGGGGGGGGCCGGAGGTTTACACCCCGGAGATGACCGATAAAACCTACCGCCGCTTGGTGCAGTTGGGGGTAGAGCTGGCCCAGGAAGGCTACACCGTGATTCTGGATGCCAAGTTCGACCGGCAAGCACTGCGGGGAATGGCCATTGAGCAGGCCCAACGCCAAGGGATCCCGCTGCACATTCTCCACTGCTACGCCCCTGAACCTGTTTTGCGGGAGCGCCTGCAACGTCGCAGCCTAGCTCCTCAGCCCCTCTTGGCCCAAGCTGGTTCCATCGATGGGGATCAGCAGCCCTCTGCTGACATTGCCGATGCCACCGCCGAGATGCTCTCCCAACAGCAGGCCCACTGGCAGGATTTTTCCGAGTCGGAACGGCCTTTTTTAAAGGTTTTGGATACCAGCCAAGATTGGCAATCTCAACTTCAGCAGGTCTAGATCTCGACTCAAACTGCACAAAGTCGGGAGAATTGCTATCAGCAAGATGGATTTTGCCGTTTCTGGGTTAGAGGATGGCAGCAGCTTTTTTGGGCAGGGATCCCTTCCCAAAGCAGAGGTCAAAATTGGGTCTAAAGCCCTGTCCTATCCCTACGCAGTTCCCTTTGCCAGACCTGAGGGCCTAGAAAGCCAGTAGGCTGGGGAGCGTTTGACACTCCCACGACTCAAGTCGTGGGATTCTTACACAGTCCACAAAGAGACTCGTAAAGGCGTTGTCAAGACGCCCCTACACAGTTCCTTGGGGTTTTGCCCCAAAGTTCTGCTTACTTGCTTGTAAGTCGCCGATTGGGTTTTTCACCAAGGATGGCGACTAGGTATAGTCTAGCCTAGAGCGACTCAAGCCGCTTGCGGGCTTTTCCTCCCCGTACTGAAGTACGGCGCTACCCAGCTATCCGAATGTGTGTCTTTTTTCCCATCCCACTCAAGCAGAACCGACCGCGTGCAGGAGGATCCCACAGTGAGCGATGTAACTCCAGATGACCTTCGCCTGATGCTCCTGTTCGAGGGCTTTCCTCCTGAGAGGCTAGAGCCTCTGGCCGGGCAAATGTCGTTGCGCTCCCACCCAGTCAATCAGGCCATCTTGTTACAAAATGACTGGGGTAACGCCGTTTATTTCATCCTGGAAGGGTGGGTCAAGATTCGCACCCACGATCTCGAAGGTCGGGAGATCACCCTCACCATTCTTGGTCCGGGAGAAGTCTTCGGGGAGATGGCTGCTTTGGACGAAGCGCCTCGTTCTACCGACGTTATAGCCCTAACAGCCACCAAAGTCAGTTGTCTGTCGGCTCAGCACTTTCTGGCTTTTTTGGCTTCAGATCCTCAGGCCGGCATCCGCCTTGCTCAACTCATGTCGCGCCGCCTACGGCAGATCAACCGTCGCCTGCAGTTGCGCGAGGCCAGCAGTACGGCCCGTGTTGCCGATATTTTGCTGTTCTTGGCCGAATCTCGTGGCCGGGTTAGCCGGAGTGGTGTAGAAATCCCCAACTTGCCCCATCGGGAGCTAAGCAGCCTCAGTGGCCTGGCTCGGGAAACGGTCACTCGCGTTCTGTCTAAGCTGGAGCAAGAGGAGCTGATCCGCCGGGATCGCAACCGAGATGTTCTCTGCATCCCCCAGATGGAGGCTTTGGAGAAATTGATTGGCTAAATTGGGGGTGCCACCAGTTGTCGAAAGCCCTCTCGGCATCGTAAGATAGTAAGCCCAGAGCCGGGATAGCTCAGTTGGTAGAGCAGAGGACTGAAAATCCTCGTGTCACCAGTTCAAGTCTGGTTCCTGGCATCTGCTGTGAATGATGGGGTGGGCTTGGGTCAACGACCTGAGCCTTTTTGCTATGCCGGTGATCAAGGGCAGAAATGCACAAAGGCCAAGGCGCTGGCAGTATCCATCACGGGTGCCTTAACACTGGAGAAAGCAGATCGTCCGAGTTAACAGCCAGAGAAGTTGCCTGCTAAAGTCGTCTTGACCAGATCTGGCCGTGGGGATAAGGGATCCCTTGATCGCCATTTCAAGGGGCTATGGTGTTAACCCAAAAAGATTGAAAAAAGGCTGTCCCTGGGCAGAGGTCGGTCAGGAAATCAGTCTGCGAGGTCTGTAGCCACTAGCGGATGTACTGGGCCAACGCCCGCGAAGAATAGCCCACCCGCAATTTGCGCAGGGCATCCCGCTCGATCTGGCGAATCCGTTCCCGCGTCAGGTTAAAGTAATCCCCCACCTCCCGCAAGGTTCTTGCCTGTTGCCCATCTAACCCATAGCGCAACTCCAGCACTTGCCTCTCAATCGGCTTGAGGGTTTGCATGGCAGAACGCACATCCTGCTGCAGCGATTGCGCGAGGATCCCTTGAAAGGGCTGCTCTTGCCGCTCATCTTGCAGCAAATCTCCAAGGCGGCTTTCTCCTTCTTGGCCGACCGGCACATCCAGCGACAGGGGCAAAGCAGCAGCCTGCTGGATCATGCGCAGTTTTTTGACTTTAATGCCCAGGGCTTCTGCCAGCTCCACTTCTGTGGGCCGCCTCCCCTGTAGCTTCATCAGCTCGCGGTTGGTGCGCTTGAGCAGGCGCACTTTGTCGACCATGTGTACCGGCAGGCGAATCGTCCGCGCTTGGTTGGCAATGCAACGGGTAATGCCTTGGCGAATCCACCAATGGGCATAGGTGCTGAAGCGAAACCCCCGCTCCGCATTGAATTTTTCGGTGGCCCGGATTAACCCGATATTGCCCTCTTGGATCAGATCCAAAAATGGCACCCCTCGATTGAGGTATTTCTTGGCAACGCTGACCACCAGGCGCAGGTTGGCGTTGATCAGCTTGCGTTGAGCCTGCTCCCCTTGTCGGATGCGGGAGCGAAGGGTGGATACAGAAATCTGCAGGGCCTCCGCCAGAGCCTCGTCACTGGGATCCTCCCCCCGCTGTTGCCGCCATTCCTGCCGGGCTTGATCGATGAGGAGTTTTTGCTGAATTTTGCGCGACAGCTCGATTTCCTCGGCGTGATCGATGCGGGGCACGCGACCGATGGTATTCAGGTAGTGATCGACAGCGTCCTCGTTCAACCGGGATCCGCCGGCAACCGGCTCTGGATCAACTTCTGCAAGAGCATCTTGGGGGGCAGACTCAGGGTCGAACCAGAGATCGTCAAACTCCTGAGGCGAAGAGGCAGAGTGTTCAGGATGAGGACGAGAAAAAACCACGGCCAGGTGAGGAGAGAACTTCATCTCCCAGTCTAGAAAGGTTTCTGCTGCTGCTGCGAGCGAAAATCGATCATGCCCCTCTTTTTTGTCCGGAGATTTTTCCGCTTGGATGCGGGAACAGCAGGGATCCCGTCCGCCAAGTCCTTGCGAGCAAGGGGTCGCCCGCTGAAAAACGGTAAGCGATTTTCGATCTAGACCTTGAGGTAAGATTGTTCGTGAGCTGGTCAGCTCAACGGCTAACGGGTGGGATCCCAGGAAAAGTGAACCTTGCCAGCTTAGGCTACCCTGTGGGGATCCCTCGACTTCCTCAGTTTAGAAAAGAATATTCACAGTATTCACAGCTTTCTGCTCCTATGGAGTCTAACGAGCGGCACCATCCATCGGCCAACTTGATTGGGGAACGGGTGCGCTGGGTACGGGAGAAGCTGCAACTCACCCAAGATCAACTGGCGGGCCGCTTGGCCAAGTACGGTGTGCAGTTGGACTACGTCAAGATCGGCCAAGTGGAAAAGGGAAAACGGCGCGTCATTGACAAGGAACTGGTGGCCTTTGCCAAGGCGTTGGGGGTATCGGTCACTTGGCTGCTGAGCGGAGACGAATCCCACCTGTAGCGGCCTGCGGGAAAGTACATCCGATACAGGGATCCCGAACGCAAGGGCGTGAAGATACGTAAATATCTTGGGCTTCCGGGCGTGATCCCAGTCATTTTCCGTGTAAATACGGTAGGCTTGACTCATGAGTAGATTGGCTTGAGGCCAAACCCCATCTTTCCCTTAACCATCCGCGGGGGTAGGAGAGGTGGAGAGATACAGCGTCTCTTCAGGAGTACGGGTTTTTCCAAGGAGAATCTGGATCACAAGCTTCTTCACCTAAACTTGATAGTGTTGACTTGGCGTTAAGCTCCCGCCGTCTATCTATTTGTGTGAGGTTTCCCGCTGTCTATCTATTTGTGTGAGGTTTGCCGATGCTCTCTTTCTTCTTCAATTCCAACAAGGCCAACAACCGACAAACCGGAGGCCACCGTGTGCCTGCTGCGAGCAAAACCACAGGCACGCAACGGATCCCCAACTACAACCGCCTTTCGGCTCCCCATGAGGTGCTCAAGCAGGAAAAGCAGATGAAGCGGGAGCAAGAGTTTACCGAAATGGAGCAAAACATCAATCGCATTCGCTACTTCTACCAAAAAGCAGACATGCCCCTGGAGATGCGGCAAATTCTGACTTACCGCAAGCTGATGGAGCTGGACTACTTTACCCCACAGGCGGCAAAAGAGCTGCTCAAGCAATGGCAGCAGCAGGAAGAGCAGGAGCAAGAACGCCGTCGGGCTTGAGAAAAGGGCAATCGAACCTTGGCAAGTAGGCTTGTTGAGCCAAGAGTTCCCGGTTTACGGGTAAAGGCCGCGATCCTGTAGGGCTTGGGCCACTCGGCCTACCCCCAGGGTGTAGGCAGCCAGTCGCAGCGACACTTGCCGCTGCTCGGCCTCTTGCACCACCCGTTCAAAGGCACGTACCATCAGACCTTCCATCTCTTGATTGACCCGCTCCTCATCCCAGAAGACATAAGAGAGTCCCTGCACCCACTCCAGGTAGCTCACCACCACTCCACCGGCATTGGTCAGAATATCCGGCAATACCTGGATCCCTCGCGATTCCAAAATTCGATCGGCGGCGAGAGTGGTTGGCCCGTTGGCAGCTTCTGCCACGATCTGGGCTTGAATTTGGTGGGCGTTGGCTTCAGTAATTTGATTTTCTAGAGCGGCAGGGATCAACACGTCCGCTTTTTGCACCAGCAGCTCGGCGTTGCTGATGGGCTCAGCTTGTGGAAAGCCTGCCATGCGGCCTCCCTGTTCCTTCATGTAGGCTTTGAGGGCAGGGATATCCAGTCCTTTGGGGTTGTAAAGGCCCCCAGAACTGCCGGAAACCGCCACAATCTTGGCTCCCGCCTCATGCAGCAAGCTGGCCGCTGCCCCGCCCACATTGCCAAAACCTTGGATCAACACCGTTGCCCCCGCCAGGGATCCACCGCGTCGGGCCAAGGCTTCCCGTACGGTGATCATCACCCCCCGTCCGGTGGCCAGTTCTCGCCCCCGAGATCCCCCAATCGAGAGAGGTTTGCCCGTTACCACTCCCGGCACCGCATGCCCGACATTCATGGAATAGGTATCCATCATCCAGGCCATCTCACGGGCGGAAGTTCCCATGTCTGGAGCGGGAATATCCTCTGCAGGGCCGATATCCTTGATCAGCTCGCTGATGTAACGGCGGGTGATGCGCTCCAGCTCCGAGACCGAATAACGCCTCGGATCGATGGGGATCCCCCCTTTGGCCCCACCGTAGGGAATGCCCATGAGGGCACATTTCCAGGTCATAAGCATCGCTAAGGCCGAGACCTCTTCAAGGGTGACCGCGGGATGGTAGCGGATCCCCCCTTTGTAAGGGCCGAGAACGTTGCAATGCTGCACCCGATGGCCCGCCAGCACCTGGATGTGTCCGTTGTCCAGCCGCACGGGGATCGCCACCGTCACCACTTTGCGGGGAGTGCTGAGGATCGCCACCCAGCCGGGATCCAGCTTCAGCTCGCGAGCTGCCCAATCCAGGTAGCTACAGGCCTGGGCAAAGGGACAGATGTGGGCGGGAGAGGGCGGGGCAGAAGAGGCCAGCGCAGAACTTGCAGCCATGGTGGAGAAGAAGAAAGGGCTGTTTCCACGCTATACCGCCGGGGATCGGAGAGGAGACTTCTGTAGCAGATATTACAAATAATTGAGGATCTGCAGCAGAGCAAAACAGAGGCCAGCACTGGCCAGGGGCACAGTTAGGTTATCCAACCCCCACCAAGAGAACACCTCCAGTCCCATGGCCATTCCTCCCACCAAAAGGCTTACTCCGAGCAAAGGGGGAGAGAAGCCAAAGTACCCCAGCAGCAGAGCCGCGATCACCAAGCTGCTCACCGCCCACATGGTCAGGGATCCCTCCCAGCTTTTTTGAAGGGATCCCAGTTGATAGGAGTGTTTGCCCCAAGTTTTGCCCACCAGACCCGCCAAGGCGTCGCCCCACGTCATCACCAGTATGCCAATCACCGCGAACACCTGTCGCTGGGGCCACCAAAACCAAAACAGCAGCAGGCCAATGCTGATGGCGTAGAAACAGGTGCCGAAGCTGCGGCGACCCACTCCATTCAGGCTGGGCAAGATGGCCACTTGGTAGGAGAGGAGCGCCAAGCCGGCAAACACCAGAGAGAACCCCACCCCCAGCCAGCGGGGCACTTGCAAAGCCCAGGCCAACAAAATGATATTGCCTACACCAATGTGGATGACCTTACGCACCCATTCCCCGTCCACCTGCCGAGAGCGCAGCCATTCCGCAAATGCAAATACGGAGGCCAGCCAGAGAGCATAGCAAGCAAGCTGCTGGGCCAGGCCCATGAAACGGCCTCAGAGGGTTTTCAAGTAGCTGAGCAGATCCGCCATCTCCTGGGGATCCGGCTGGAACTGGGGCATGGGAGGCGTTTTGCCACCGGTTACTTGCTGAATAATAAACCGATCCGAGCGGCGGCTGCTCACTCCCCGCAGACTGGGCCCCACCCGCCCATCCGCTTCTTCCCCATGGCAGGCGGCACAGTTGAGGGCAAACAAGGATGCACCGTGGCTAACCTGCCCCTCCAAGCTAAGGACGGCTGCGGTGTAGGGATCCAGACGAGCCCCAGCACCTAGCCAAGCCCAAGTGAATATCCCCAGCCCCAGGCTAAGGAGGGCAAGACCCCAGCGAGTTTTTTGGGCCCAGATACTGGTCAAGAGCTGCTGCAAGGATTTGAGGAAGGGCTGTAAACGCTGTTGGGATGGAGATTGAAGCTGCTTTTGCTCAAACTCAACCCAACTGCCAGTCGAGGACTGGCCGCTGCGGGATTGAGTGGTGTCTGAGAGGGAGGGAGACACAGACAACGCTGAGAGAAACCGTTTCAATCTTTTACATTTCAACCAACACGATAACCCAGGAGCCTTTTCCTGCCAATAATCTGTAAGAGTATTTACTTTTTCTTAATGGTTTGCCGAGCCGCCTGAGACTGCGATCCCTCTGAGATAACGCGGTGGGGGAAGAGCCGCTCCATCACCTCCGCTTGAGCCCAGGGATCCCGGTTGAGGCTGTGGATGGCATTGGCCCATGGAAAGTGCACCTGCAGGCGGCGGTAGAGAGATAACTTACCATAAATGACGACGGCTGCCACCCGCTCCCGATGGTGTTGCAGCCAATCCAGCACATAGTTGGGCAAGGGATCCCGAAGGAAACCTTGGAAGATCAACCCTGGGGCATTGTTTAGAGCGGCTTCCAGCCAAGGCAGAGGGGTAAGGGCATTGCTGAGCACAGGAAGCATGCCCAAGGCTGCCGGAACATGGAGGGCGGGAGACTGCAACTGCACATCGGCAGCACCCAAGGGGGGATCCTGCCAGATCCAGTTCAACCATCCGGGCTCTGTGGGCGGGCTGAGGGGCCGTCCTCCTTCTACGCCACCGCGGGCCATAGCCGCTTGGCAGGGAGCAATGTCCTTCTCGGCCAAGAGGGATCTCATCTGGGCAGCTCTGTGCAAAGCAGAGGGTAGGTGGGAGCGCCTGTTGAACAACTTTCCCAACGCCGTTCGCGTCAGCGGGCCGTAGTCCTTGTCCTTGGGGATGGGATCCCCCAGCAGCAAAGGCTTCAGTTGCTCGGCGGGAGAGCCACGGTTGAGGCGCGGATCGGTGGGATCCTTAGCCCCCATCCATCCGCCAACGGCGCTGAAATCCGTTTCCGCCAAGGCCGGCCACACCTGCTTGAGGAGAGCTGAGGCAGCAGGTAGAATTCGCTGTTTGGCCCGCAGAACCCGCGTCACCGACTGGGCAAGCTGGGCGGCGCTGAGGGATCCCTGTTGCACCGCTTCCAAGACGGCTGCCAAGGATGCCATCGGATCGGGGGGGGCCAAAATCAAGTCGGCACCAGCCTGGAAAGCCCGCACGGCCAATGAGTTGGGCCCGCTAGCATTGGCCAGCTCTGCCAAGCAGCCTTGATCAAGGCTGTCCACGACGATAAGCCCGCCAAACCCCCATTCCTGGCGCAACAGTTGGGTCAGCCGCCCTGGCAGGAGGGTGATAGGCCAGCGCTCATCCCACTCCGGCAGCACCACATGAGAAACCAAGATTGCCCCAACCTGCTCCACCAAACCTCGAAAAGGCAGCCAAGGCCCCTCTTGAAGCTGCGCTGGGGTTAGGCTCAGACGGGGACACCAGGGAACGTCTCCTGCCTTCGGCCCAGGGCCTGCCAAGGCGACCGGAATCGGCTCCGCTCCAGCCTGAACCGGCTTTACTCCCCCTTGGCCCGGAAAGGAACTGGCTGTGGTCAGGATCCCTTCGGGAACCGCTTGCTCACATCCACGCACAAAAGCTCGCGCCAGTTGCAAAGCAGACAGGGGATCCTCCGCCAAAGCCAGGGATCCCATCCCTTCCCCCAGCGGCTCTGCCACCGGGTTGAGCAGCCAATTGATGCCGATGGCCGCCGCCTCCCGCGCCGTGATCCGACCCCACTGTTCTGCCCAGCATTCTGCCTCCGATCCCAGACGGCTCAACCCCAGGGGATGGGGAAAGGAGGTAGCCCCCTGTAAGGCCAGCCCACGACTAGCCTCTACCGCCACCAAAAGGGGCAGAGCAGCCCATGCCTGCACCTCTTCCACCAGCAACAGGGCTTCTGCGACGTGTCCTTCGGTGAGCCAGATACCTCCGATCCCCACTTCCTGGATCAGTCGCTTGAGAGTGTCTCGACAGCAGGCTTGGGATCCCAGACGGGCCGAGACCGGCACCACCAACAGTTGCGCCACCTGCCGGGCTAGGGACAAGGGTCGGTCAAGTTCCTCAAGCGCAGATCCGGAAACACTCATGGGCACAGCCGGAAGGTCGTCAGCAATTAGAGCAGTGAGGAGCGAGAAGAGAGAAGAGAGGCTCTTTCCTCCCAGCTATTTTCTCTCCATAGCCACTGCTCCCACTGGGTTGCTGAGGGCAAACAACAGGCTAACGAGAAGGCCGACAGCGGTCGCAGGTGCCACAGGGCAGGCCGGGCTGCTCCCCAGGGTAGCCAAAATGGGGCAGGATCGCCTGCCACCGACAGCCGCGAGTGTGGATCAGATCCTCTATGCCCCGCCAGGGATCTTCTCGTCTTAAAGGCTGCCAACGGCGGTGCAACACCTGAAAGTGAAAGGGATCCGGCCAGTGCAGGCAGCCCATCTCTTGCAACAGACCCAGGGCCACCCGTGCCTCTCCGGGGGGCAGGTCGGCGTAGGATCCCTGCTGGGGCAAGGTCTGGAGCAGGTGGCGTGCTTGGGCCTGAAGGCGCTCCTGTTGGGAATAGAAATAGGCTTGGCGCCGGCGATCGCTGGGATCCAGCAGGCCCGTCGGCTCCGAGACCAGCATCAGGGCCCGGCAAGGGCCACCATCCCGACCGCCTCGTCCTACCTCTTGCAAATAATCCATCAAAGTGGGTGGGGGATGAAAATGCAGCACCCAACGCACGTCCAGCTTGTTGATGCCCAGGCCAAAGGCGTTGGTGCAAACCAGAAAGCGCAGTTCCCCCTGCAGCCAGGCCCGTTCCAGCCGACGGCGGGCTCCTGCTTCCAGTCCCCCGTGGTAGGTGGCGGTTTTCAAATTCTGTCGGCCCAGCCACTCGGCCAGCTCTTCCCCATCTCGCCGGGTGCGCACATACACCAGTCCCGCGCCGGGATTTTCCCCCAGGAATCGCAGCAGGCGACAACGACGATGTGCCGGGCTCCAGGCTATCGCCACGTTGAGGGAGAGGTTAGCCCGCAGGGGATCGGCGCGAATGCACTCCGGATCCCGTAGCCCCAGGATTTGGCTGAGGCGGCTGCAGGTTTGGGGATCAGCCGTGGCGGTAAAAGCGGCAATGGGAAAGGCGGGCTTCAGCGGGGCCAGAGCCGGGCGCAGCAATCCTAGGCGGCGGTAGTCGGGTCGAAAGGATCCCCCCCAATGCACCAACGTATGGGCCTCATCCACAATCAGGCCGTTGATTTGCACCTGAGGCTGTTGCAGCCGTTGCCAAACGGGGGGGCTGAATAGGGTCTCTGGCCCCAGATAGAGCAGGCGCAGTCGGTTTTCTTCAAGGGCCTTCAACACCCGCTTGCGCAGGGCTGGATCCAGTTCACTGTGGAGACAGGCTGCTGGCAGCTTGCGTTTCCAGAGATCCTGAACTTGGTCTTCCATGAGAGCAATTAGGGGCGAGACCACCAGCGTCACCCCTTTTTGCAGCAGGGCTACGAGCTGAAAGCACAGGGATTTGCCAAACCCCGTCGGCAACACCACCAGCGCGTCGCGTTTGTCCAGCAGGGCCCGGATCACCTGATCCTGCGGTGGGCGCAGCGTCTCGTAACCCCAGTGTTGCTTGAGGGCCTGTTGGATTTGCTGCCAATCCTGCAAGCGGCAACCCCTTCTTCAACTTTCAACGGTTTTTTGATCACTCTACAGTGGCTTCAGGGGAACCAGCTCTCCTTTCCCCTTAAGAACAGGGCTGGGGGTGGTCGCCTTTGAGGTCACGGAGTGCTTGGGCACAGAGGGGCTGGTCTCAGAGTCAACTGGGGTAGCCCTTGTAGTTTTTTCACCTGCGGGGAAGTTCTGTCGACAGCAGGGATCCCTGTGTCTGGATGGCTTAGACGGTTAAGATTCAGAGTCACCGACAGGGCAGTGGTCATCTCTGCTTAGGCCGTGAGGTGCCGATGCTCGCAGGCTTGTGCAATTCTAGAGCTGGAGCCCACCTGCTGCTCCGTAGCATTCCCGGCCACTTCCATGACTGCCGTCGACTCCTCGCGCCTGCTCCAGCCCAGAACTGCCCTTGTTCACCGTCGCACCGGGGAAACGGATGTTCAAATTCGTCTGAACCTGGATGGCAGTGGACAACATGAGATCGATACCGGGATCCCCTTCTTGGATCACATGCTGGCCCAGCTCAGCACCCACGGGCTGATCGACCTGCAGATCAAGGCCATAGGGGATCTGCACATCGACGATCACCACACCAACGAAGATGTGGGCATCACGCTGGGACAAGCCCTGGCGCAGGCTCTGCAGGATCGGCGCGGCATTCATCGCTTCGGCCATTTTTGGGCACCCTTGGATGAAGCTTTGGTGCAGGTGGTGCTGGATTTCTCCGGGCGTCCTCACCTCAGCTATGGCCTGGAGCTGCCCACAGAGCGCATTGGCCGCTACGAAACCCAGTTGGTGCGGGAGTTTTATCAGGCGGTGGTCAACCACGCCCAGCTCACTTTGCACATTCGCCAAGCCGCTGGCCTCAATGCCCACCATATTGTCGAGGCCAGTTTTAAGGCGTTTGCCCGTGCCCTGCGCATGGCCGTAGAACGGGATCCCCGCCGACAAGAAGGGATCCCCAGCTCCAAGGGGGTTCTGTAGCCGTGCGGTGGCTGCAGGGGGTGTTTGCCTTGGGCCTAGGACTGGCGACAGTTTTGGCTGGGCCGGGCCGGGCGTGGAGCACAGAGCGCTTGGGGGTGTTTCTGCCGCCTTTGATTGAGTTCTCTTTGCCCGTGGAGGATCTGGCTCGTTTTGCTCACAATGGCGCGGTAAGCCGGCAGTTGGATTTTTATCTGCGGCGGCTCACGCCAGAGCAACAGGCAGCTTTGGCGGATTTGCTGACACGTAATTTTGACCTTGACCAGGTTACGGTCAGCCAGTTTACCTACTCTGCGATTGGCGAAGATCTGCTGCGGCGGTTGACCCTAGTATGGCACGGAGATGGAGAAGCAGAGTTTTATGCCTTGCGGGCGGCATTGATCCTGGCAGCAGGGGATCCCGAGGGGCTGACGTTGGTGAATGTGTTGCGCCGCTACCCGCTGGAGAGGTTGCAGATCGATCTGGATATGAGCATTCGCTTGGTGCGAGAGGCCGGTCAACTCTTCCGCCAGCGGGATCTTGATCGCAAGGCTGCGAGAAGAGGCCGGGCGGAAAGCTGAGTGGGCATCTTCCAGCGCTTCTCTCAGCATGGCAGCCCAAGACTCAGCTCAACCTCACCTTAGCCCCGAGCAGCCGGGTGAGTTGGAGTGGCAGGTGGAGCGCTTCCAGTTGGTCAACCCTTGGCGCGATACGCCTGTGTCGGTGGAAGTCTATCCGCCGGAGGGGAAGGGGCGTATCCCCTTGGTGGTAATCTCCCACGGCATTGCCTCTGACCGCAATACCTTTGCCTATTTGGCCCACTATTTGGCTTCTTGGGGGTTTGCGGTGGCGGTGTTGGAGCATCCGGGCACCGATGTGGAGCGGGTGCGCAGCTTTTTGTCAGGGTTTGGCTCTTTGCCAAGGCCCTATGAGTGGGTGGCGCGGCCCCAGGATATTTCTCTGCTGTTGGACGAGCTGGAACTCAGGGCACAGCAAGATCCCAGCCGCTGGGGCAGGCTGGATGTAAAGTCGGCAGGACTGCTCGGCCAGTCTTTGGGGGGATACACGGTGTTGGCGGCAGCAGGGGCTGCGCTCAATCCAGCCCGCTTGCAAGAGAACTGCCAGACATCCCATTCCTTGGAGCTGATCCTGAATGTTTCTCTGTTGTTGCAATGTCGGGCGATAGAGGTGTTCCAGGCTTCCAACCTGGCCGCGCAGGCGGGGCAGTTGGCAGATGCGCGCATTCAGGCGGTGTTTGCCCTCAACCCCCTCACCAGCACGGTGTTTGGCCCAGAAGGGCTAGGCCAAGTGGGGATCCCGGTGATGATAATGTCGGGCAGCGAGGATTACTTTACCCCCGCCCTAGCAGAGCAGATTGAACCCTTTACCTGGCCGGGATCCCAGCAGCGTTATTTGGCGATAGTGGAGGGATCCACCCATTTCACCTTCCTGGGTGGGGGTGGCCAGGGGGCCTTCCCGGTGCCGCAGGAGTTGATCGGGCCAGATCCCCAGTCAGCTCGCCCCTTGCTCAAGGGCTTGGCCACTGCTTTTTTCAAAACCTACCTGGCGGCGGGATTCGACTCCGGCGGGTTTTCCAAGTATTCGACTTATCTCAACTCTGCCTACGCCGAATCCCTGACCCCAGCACCTCTACGCACCACTTTGATTCGAGACTTGAGGCCAGAACGGATCCAACTGGCCTCGTTCGCGACGGCGGTGCGGAGCACTTTCCCGTGAGAAGTGTCTTGAGCTGAGGAGCTGAGAAGAGGGCTGGCTGCTATCTTTGTCGGGTTGTCCTCCCTAAGATCTTGTTGAATCTCTGCCCATCGCATTAGCGGTGCGTAGCACCATGCTGCTGTTGCTGACCAATCTGAGCGCCGTTTTGCTGTTTTTGCTCTGCCCCTGGTGGGTGCTGAGGCGGGAGTTCGGTGGCGCAGGGGTGCTGGCAGGAACTTTTGGCCTCATCGACCCGCAGCAGTTGGGGATCCCGGATACTTTGGCGGTGGGTTGGATCCCAAGGTTGAGCTGGGCCTGGGTGCTGTTGGCGCTGTTGTCGTGTCTGGCCCTGGGGATCAAAGAGCGGCAAGTGCGCGCCCGCTGGCTGTACAGCTTGGGGGTGGGCGGTCTAGTTCTGTTTGGGCTGGGCTTGCTCTGGTTTTATGGGGCAGTGGGGGTGGTGAATGGGGCGGCCCTGGCGGAAGGGATCCCGCCAACTCGGTTGCCGTTGCGGCGGTTCAGCCCTTCTTTGGCCAGCTATGCCAGCTTTGCCTATGCCCTGCTGCTGTTGCTGCTGGGGCGGCTGCAGTTGCCGGGGGGAAAAGCCTTTTTGGTGCGGCGGAGGCAGATCATCGTACCCCTGAGTGCCCTGGGGGCGGCGGTGGCAGCGGGGGCGGTGGTGGTGGGGTTGCTGCGGCCTGGCCTGGGCTCCTCGCCCGATTCGCCCTTTTTTGTAAAGCTAAGCACCAAACTGGACTTGATCACCTACACCTTTCAGGTGCTGTTTAGCCCCATCACCCATCTGCCTGGGTTGTTCCAGAGTTTGCTGCTGGCCACTCCTCTGATTTTTACGGGGTTGGCGGTGGCCTTTGGCTTTCACGCGGGTTTGTTCAACATCGGCGCGCCGGGACAACTGACGATGGGAGCCATTGCCACCATGCTGGTGGGGGTATACCTGCCGGGGCCAGGTTGGCTGACTTTGCCCCTTTCGATTTTGGCAGCGGCTGCCGGTGGGGCCCTCTGGGGTGGGATCCCTGGTTGGCTCAAGGCCCGCTTCGGCACCCACGAGGTCATCAACACGATCATGATGAACTACATTGCCGCCTCAATCTTTTTGTTCTTCATTTCGGCCAACCAGTACCGTTTTTTCGGCTACCCGGTTACCTTGCCCTTCAAGGCCCCCGGCCCAGAAGCCCGTAGCTACGAAATTCGCCCCGAATCGCGGCTTCCCTCGCTGCTGGAGTTGCTGGGGCTACAGGGATCCGGCCCCGGAACGCTGTCTTGGGCTTGGCCCTTGGCCCTGTTGGCCGGGGTGGGGTTCTACCTGTTCTGCAGAGGCTGGCCCCTGCAAAGACGATGTATCGGATCCCTGGCGGCAGGGTTGGGGGGATATCTGCTGGGGGGTATCTTGCCCGGTTGGCCGGTGGAGGTGCCCACAGGGTTGGCCGCCATCCGCTTGAATGGGGCCTTTTTGATTGCACTGCTGGCGGTGGCGGTGGTGAATGTCTATCTGTGGGGAACCTTGGAGGGCTATGAGCTGCGGGCCATGGGCTTTTCTCCCAGAGCGGCAGAATATGCCGGGGTGAACTTGGGCCAAAAGCAAATCTGGGCCATGGCCATCTCCGGCGCCTTGGCGGGGCTGGCCGCAACCCACTATGTTTTGGGGGCCGGCCTCGAGGAATACCGCCTCAAGCAATCCTTGCCTGCCCAAGTTGGTTTTGATGGCATTGCGGTGGCCCTGATGGGGCAAAACTCCCCTCTGGGCATCGTCCTCACAGCGCTGCTGTTTGGGGTACTCTTGACGGGGGGGCTGCGGCTCAATCTGGAATTGGGGATCAGCCGAGAATTGGTGACCGCCCTACAAGCTTTGATTGTCTTGTTCATCGCAGCAGGCGGCCTGTTGCCGGGCTATTTCACGGATCCCCTGCAGGCAGCCCAGGTGGAAATGGACTGCGATGAAGGCTCAACTTGAGTACCCCTGAGCGAAGAGCTCGTTTGCGCTGGCGCTACGGAGCACTATGGCAACTCTGTTTTGGGCTTTGATCCCGGCTACCCTGCGCTCCACCACCCCTCTGTTGCTCACGGCCTTGGGGGGCATGTACTCCGAACGCAGCGGCGTGGTCAATATTGCCCTGGAAGGGATCATCTTATTCGGGGCTCTGGCGGCGGCAGTAACCACCCAACGCCTGGAAGCTTCCCTTCTGGCCCAGACCCCGGCAGCTCAGGTGGGTTGGATCCCTTGGGTGGGTCTGTTGGCCGGTGCCTTGGGGGGGGTGGCCATTGCCTTTGTGCATGCGCTGATGTGCATCCGCTACAGAGCCGATCAAATTGTCAGCGGCACCGCCATCAACCTGTTGGCCATGAGCGTGCCTTCGCTGGTGCTGCAATCCTTCTACGGCAACACCACCAACTCTCAGGAAATTGTCAATCGGCTGCCGCTGTGGCATGGGTTTAGCCCCTTGGTGTATCTGGCCTTTCTATTGGTGCCGATCTCCTGGTGGTTGCTGTTCAAAACGCCCTGGGGCTTGCGGCTGCGAGCGGTGGGAGAGCATCCTCAGGCTGCTGCCACCATGGGGGTGGATGTCCTGGGTATGCGCTACACGGCGGTGCTGCTCTCCGGCCTGTTGGGGGGTCTGGCGGGGGCCTATCTTTCCATCGGCTTTTTGAACCAGTTTGTCCGCAACATGTCAGCAGGAAAGGGCTTTATCGCCTTGGCAGCGATGATCTTCGGCAAGTGGCATCCCTTTGGGATCCTGGGCGCGACGCTGTTGTTTGGGGCCACCGACGCCCTGGCCATCCAACTGCAGGGGGGAGATGTGATGCCGCCCGTGTTGATCCAGGCGTTGCCCTTCGTGTTAACAATGGGGGTTCTATCGGGAGTGCTGAGCCGCACCCGCCAAACTCGCCCGCCGGCTGCCTTGGGCAAAATCTACAACAACTGAGAAAGAGCCCAGAGATTAAGATCCGAGTTGCGAGCTTGGGCAGCAGTTAGCAGGTGAGCGGGGTCGATTGCACATCCCTACTGGGTACGCTAGTTCTGGACGCGATTCTCGGTGTGGGCCTGTTGGCTCCCGCCTTGGCAGCCCAGATGGGGCAAAGTCTGTCCGGTAGGGATCCCCATTTGGGTTTATTCTGGACTTAGCTATACCGCCGGGAAGCCCCCCTCTATGCATCAGCATGAGGGCCAGGATGAGAGGCGGAGGTTCTTGCGGTATGGTAAACACAGAGCGGTGGGACATCCCGTTCTTAAAGCTCAGGAAATGTCCCTAACAGGAGTCACTGAGAAGCCTGTACTCTATGCATCAGCATGAGTGCGGGAGTATGTCACGCATCTTTCCAGAGTTGCACCTCAGCTTATGTATGTGGGATCCAGAGTCGAAAACGGTTTCACCCTATCGGGATTCTGGCGGTGGCCAACCCTGGAGGCTCTTGTTCCCAGCAGTCGGTAAATCTATGTTAGGGGGGGATGAAAACCATGGACATTGATCTTCGTCCGCTGATCGTTTTGTCGCCCATTGTTTTGGTGGTTGCCTGGGCTGCTTACAACATCATCAAGGCTGCCATCAAGGGGGAGGCCAAGCTCTTCGGCGAAAGAGGCAACAACCCCTTCGGCAGAGGGAGGAGCTGAACGTGCAGGTTCGCTCACAGCCAGCAGGCTCAGTATGCTAGGCGAGGAGACCCAGGCAGCGGTAACGCCCTCCGAGGGGACAAGCCCAAAGTGCGCCGATGTGATTGTCATCGGGGCCGGGGTGGCTGGCTTGGTGTGTGCAAGGCAACTGCTGCGGGCAGGGCTCCAGGTTCTGGTGCTGGAAAAATCGGCAGGCTTGGGCGGGCGCATGGCCACCCGTCGAGTTGAACATGCTGGACAAACGGTGCCGGTGGATCATGGGGCTCAATACCTGACCGCCGACTCGGATGGCTTTCATCGCTGGGTGAAGGAGCTGCTGGGCCTGGGGCTGCTGACGGAATGGACACGCTCGCTGTATGTGCTGGATCGAGAAGGGCTGCGCCCGGAGGATCCCAACGATGAAAAACCGCGCTATGTCTGCCCTCAGGGCATGACGACGCTGGCCAAACACCTGGCTGCCCCGCTGTCGGTACACACCCAAGCTCGTGTGGTCAGCCTCAAACCTTTGGTAACCGCCTGGCAATTGAAAGCGGAGAACGGCCAATGCTACGAGGCTGCTGCCTTGGTGGCAACAATCCCGGCCCCCCAGTTGCTGCCTTTGCTCCGCGAAGGGATCCCCCTGGCTGACAACCTGTTGTCTCTGCTGGGATCCGCCCAGTATCAACCCTGCCTTGCGGTTTTGGCGGGCTACTCCGAGAACATACCGCCACCGCCCTGGAAGGGGATCAAGTGCTTGGAAGATCCAATGTTGGCCTGGCTGGGACTGGACAGCAGCAAGCGCCTACAGCCGCTCTCGCCCGTGGTGGTCTTGCATGGGGGGGCGGAGTGGTCATCTCTGTACCTGGAGGCCAGCCCACCTGAGCTGGAAAAGGCCGGTCGAGAATTGCTGGCCCACGCGGCCCAACGGCTGGATCCCTGGCTGGCTTCGCCACAATGGATGCAGGTGCACCGTTGGCGCTACGCTTTGCCTTTGGAAACCACGGGATTGGCCAGCCTAAGCACCCGTATTCCCGCCGCTGAGGGATTGCCTTTGGTTTGTGCCGGTGATTGGTGTGCCGGGGGACGCATAGAGGGGGCTTGGCTCTCAGGACATGATGCCGCCAAAACGTTGCTCGAAATGCTTTCTGGAAAATGAGGGCCGAGGGCAGTGGCGGAGCAGTGCGGGAAACAGGTAGTCGAGGTTTTTGCAGCCTACGCCAGCAAGACCGGTGGTTGGAGTGGAGAGAGGGTCAACGTTGGAGCGAGTGAAGTTACCAGAGGCAACGACTCCGTCCCACCTACGCAAGGGGTAGAACTACCCTGGTTGCGTGAGCTGCTCCGGCAAGCTGCATTGGTGAAAAACGCTAGCTTTTGTTAGCGTTGAATCGCTAAAAAAAAGTTCAGCAGATCCCCTGGCAGATACTCTCCTCTCCATTCATGCCCAAAACCTGCACAATCTACCGCCGGGCGCAATTTGCCGCCAGCCATCGGTACTGGTTGCCCGAACTCTCAGAAGCCGAGAACTTGGCCCGCTTTGGCCCCAATGCCCGTTTTCCCGGCCACGGCCACAACTACGTGCTGGAGGTGGGCATGAGTGGCGAGGTGGATGACTACGGGATGGTGCTTAACCTCTCGGAGGTGAAGCAGGTGATCCGGCAGCGGGTGATTCAAGATCTCAACTTTACCTATCTGAATCAAGCTTGGCCGGAATTTGCCCAAACCTTGCCCACTACCGAGTTTATCGCTTACGCGATTTGGCAACGCCTGGCCGAGGCTCTGCCCCTGACCAGCGTCCGTCTGTACGAAGATCCTGAACTTTGGGCCGATTACCGAGGAGAAGCCATGCAAGCCTACCTGACGGTTGCCACCCATTTCAGCGCTGCCCACCGTTTGGCTCTGGATCACCTGAGCTTTGAAGAAAACAGCGCCATTTACGGCCTCTGTGCTCGTCCCCACGGCCACGGCCACAACTACGGCCTGGAAATTACTGTCAAGGGATCCATCCATCCGCGCACGGGGATGATCGTGGACTTAGCGGCTCTACAGCGGGTCATCGACGAGCAGGTAGTGAAGCCCCTGGATCACACCTTTCTGAACAAAGACATTCCCTACTTTACCCAGGTGGTGCCCACCGCCGAAAACATCGCCCTCTACATCCAGCGGCTGCTGACCTTGCCCATTCGGGAGCTGGGGGTGCAGTTGCATCGGGTGCGCCTGCAGGAGAGCCCCAACAACAGCAGTGAGGTCTACGGGGAGTTTCCGCTGGAAGAGCTGCCCAACCCCCCAGAAGGGATCTCTCAGGGTGTGGCTCCCCCCGCTTCTGGCAGCCGTATTGCCACGCAATGTTGATGCCGCCATATGTTGGATCTGGTTAAGCTGAGTGGGCAAATTCCTGCCTTCACCCGGCACCTGCAACAGGAGTCGAAAGCCGGCCAAGAACGCCTGCGCCAGGCCTGGCAAGTTTTCAAGCGCTGGCAGCAGGAGCCGCAGGTCTGGCAGTCCCGCTGGGTTGAGTGGGGATCCCATCTGTCGTTTGTTTGCGCCAGCCCTGCCGAGCCGCCGGAAGCCTGGGGATCCCTGCCCAAGGTTGAGCCTCTGCAAGGGCGACACACGGTGGTGGCTACGGATGGATCCCAGATTTTGCCCAGTCACCACGAGATTGCCTACTGCTCGCTGATCAATGTTGGGCGCGTGGTTCTCCACTACGGCACCCAGGAGTGGCCGCTGCTGGACAGCCAGCCCTTGCTGCTGTATGGAGATGGGCCCTTTGCCCGGCAAGACCGCTCAGACTCCTCTTCCCCGGAGCGAAGGGCAGAAGGGTTGCCGAGCGCCCCCCTTAACCGGCGAGACTCTCGCCCACGGCGCACCCCAGGTGAACGCAACCCCGGCAGTGGCACAGAGTCCTCGTTGGGGCCAGAAGAGGTGCTGGCCTTACGACGCTCCCGGGCGGAACTGGAGGAGCTGGCTCGGTTGGCTCTGTCGGTGCCCCGTCGCCGCACCACGCTGGCGCTCCTGGATGGATCCCTGATCCCCTGGGGACTGGAACCTCTGTCCCAGCCGGCCCGGCGCCCCTGGTTGGATCCCATTCTGGCGACCTTGGAGCAGTTGCAGGCAGCCCGCATCCCTCTTGTGGGCTACATCAGCGCCTCTCGCAGCAGCGAAACCCTCAACTACCTGCGCCTGGGGCTATGCCCCTACCTGGGCTGTGAATGTTATCGCTACTGCCTTGCCGACAAAACCCCCCCCTGCCATCCCTTTGCCCCCCTGCCGGATCGCGTTTTTTGGGGATCCCTGCTGCAGCCGGGAGAGCGCAGCCCCCTTTGGCGCTGCGGAGCCAGCGTGTTGGACACCTTCGGGGAACATCACATCCACTGCTGTTATCTGAATGTCAGCGAGGGATCCCTGGGCGAACCTGAGATTGCCCGCCTAGAGTTTCCCGCTTGGGTGGCCCAGGATGCAGAGTTGCTGCAGCGGGCCTTGGCGGGGGTACTGAGCCAGGTGCACAAGGGCTTTGGCTACCCCATTGCCTTGGCAGAAGCCCATCATTTGGCAGTGGTGAGGAGCGGGGATCGGCAGCGGTTTTTTGCCCTGATCGAGCAGGAGCTGATCCGCACCGGCCTGCGCCATGTAACCGTCTCCCGCAAGGAAGCCCAGAAGCGAAGTGGCATTGCCTAAGCCCGAGAAAGCCCGCACTGACCCTGGGGATCCCTGGCACCCAAGAAAAGGCTGTAGCCTATTGAGGGGATCCCCATTCAACGGTTAGGGTTGCCAAGGTGTCCCCATCCTGTCTCTGTTGCCAGCATGATGATCCGAACCCCTCTGCGCAGCATCGTCTCCCCCCTCACCCACAACCCCCTCTGGTACAAAGACGCGATCATCTACGAGCTACCGGTGCGGGCTTTTGCCGATAGCGATGGCGACGGCGTGGGAGACTTTCAGGGCCTGACGGAAAAGCTGGACTACCTGCAGGATCTGGGCATCACGGCCATTTGGCTGCTGCCCTTTTTCCCCTCGCCCCTGCGGGATGACGGCTACGATGTTTCCGATTTCACCAACGTTAACCCCACCTTGGGCACCCTAGAAGACTTCAAAATCTTTCTGGATGCCGCCCATCAACGGGGGATCCGCGTCATCATCGAGCTGATCCTCAACCACACCTCAGATCAGCACCCGTGGTTTCAGCGGGCTCGGCGGGCTGCTCCCGGTACCCCAGAGCGAGACTTTTACGTTTGGAGCGATACGCCCGAAAAGTACAAAGAAGCCCGCATCATCTTTCAAGACTTTGAAACTTCCAACTGGACCTGGGATCCGGTGGCCAAAGCCTACTATTGGCATCGCTTCTACTCCCACCAGCCGGATCTCAACTACGACAACCCCGCCGTGCAGAAAGCCATCTTTGAGGTGGTGGACTTCTGGCTGAGCATGGGGGTGGATGGCCTGCGGCTGGATGCCGTGCCCTATCTCTACGAGCGGGAAGGCACCAACTGCGAGAACCTACCGGAAACCCATGCCTTCCTCAAAGCCCTACGCAGACACATCGACCGCAACTATCCCGACCGCATGTTGCTGGCCGAGGCGAACCAATGGCCGGAAGATGCTGTGGCCTATTTCGGCGACGGGGACGAATGCCACATGGACTTTCACTTCCCCCTCATGCCGCGGCTGTTCATGGCCATCCAGATGGAGGATCGCTTTCCCATCATCGACATCCTGCAGCAAACCCCGCCCATTCCTGAAACCTGCCAGTGGGCCATCTTCCTGCGCAACCACGACGAGCTTACCTTGGAGATGGTCACCGACGAAGAGCGGGACTACATGTACCAGGTGTACGCCAAGGATCCCAATGCGCGGGTGAACCTGGGCATCCGCCGGCGCTTGGCCCCCCTGCTGGGCAACAGTCGCCGCCGCATCGAGCTGATGAACAGCCTGCTGTTTTCCCTGCCCGGCACCCCGGTTATTTACTACGGGGACGAGATCGGCATGGGAGACAACATCTACCTGGGGGATCGCAACAGCGTGCGCACCCCTATGCAGTGGAGCGCCGACCGCAACGCTGGCTTTTCCCGGGCCAACCCGCAAAAGCTTTATCTGCCCATCGTTATCGATGCTGAGTACCACTACGAAACCGTCAATGTCGAAGCCCAGCGGAACAACCCCTATTCCCTGTGGTGGACCATGAAGCGGCTCATCGCAGTGCGCAAGCGATTCCAAGCGTTTGGCCGCGGCTCCTTCGAGCTGCTCCACCCGGAAAATCGCAAGGTGCTTGCCTTTATGCGGGCCTTTGGCGATGAGCGCATCTTGGTGGTGGCCAACCTCTCCCGCTATGTGCAATGCGTGGAGCTGGACTTGGCGGAGTGGGAAGGGCTGGTCCCGGTGGAGATCTTTGGGCGCACCGAGTTTCCCGCCATCGGACAACTGCCCTATTTCTTGACCCTAGGCCCCCATTCCTTCTACTGGTTTTCTCTGGAGCCGCAAACGGAGCGGGTTCACTCCAGCTACAGCAAGCCGGAAGAGCTGGATCGCTTGCCCACCCTGATCCCCCCAAATGGCGATTGGGAAAGCCTCTTTCAAGGGGAAAGCCAAAAGCAGGTGGAGGCGCTTTTGGGAGACTACCTCTACCGTTGTCGCTGGTTTGGCTCCAAAGCCCGCCAGATCCAGTCGGCCCAGATCTTGGATGCCATTCCCTGCAACCGGGAGGCGGATCCCCCCTTTCGGGGCCAGATCATTCTTCTGCAAACTGAGTTCACTCAGGGGGAAGCGGAAGTCTACTCCCTTCCGGTGGGCTACGCCACTCGGGAGATGGCTCTGCACCTGCGCAGGGAGATGCCGCAAGCGGTCATTGCCCCTGTACAAGTGGCCGGGGATCCGCCGGGAGTTCTTTTCGACGCTTTGGCAGATAAAGCCTTTTTGTCCCTACCCTTGCAGATCATCGCCCAGCAGGGGCGCTTGCGCCACAGCTCCGGGGAGCTTTGGGCCACCACCTTTGGCTCTTTTGAGTATGACCCCAGCCTGGAACCCCGTATCCTCAAGGCCGAGCAGAGCAACACCTCTGTGGTCTACGGCAACCAATACATCCTCAAGGTCTACCGCAAGGTGGCCGAAGGGGTGAATCCCGAGCTGGAGATTGGCCGCTACCTGCTGGAGCACCATCCCCAAGTGCGGGTGCCGCGGCTGCTGGGATCCCTGGAGTATCGCCGTCGTCGCGGGGCCCGTGGGTTTGATCCTGCCGATCAGCCCATCACCCTGGCCATTTTGCAGGAGTACATCCCCAACGAGGGGGATGCCTGGCACTACACGCTGGACAGCCTGGGGCAATTTTTTGAGGCGATGCTGGTTCACTATCAAGAGGTGGATCCCGTGCCCGTTCCGCAGGGATCTTTCTTAGAGCTTTCCCAACAGCCCTTGCCGGAGCTGGCCTATGCCACCATTGGCAGCTACCTGGAATCGGTGCGAATCTTGGCCAAGCGCACTGCTGAGCTGCACATCGCCTTGGCTGCCGTTCGCGGCAGTGGGACGGAGTCCTTTACCGAGAACAAAGACTTTGCCCCAGAGCCTTTCTCCAGCCTTTACCAGCGCTCCGTTTACCAGTCCATGCGCAACTTGGTGGGGCAGGTGTTTCCGCTGCTGAACAAGCAGCTCCCCAAGCTGCCGGAAGCAGAGGCCAACTTGGCTCGGGCTGTTCGCGACCAAGAAGGGGAAATCATGAGTCGCTTCCGCCTGATTCTGGAGCGGAAGATCACCGCCCTGCGCACCCGCTGCCACGGGGATTACCACCTGGGCCAGGTGCTGTTTACCGGCAAAGACTTTGTCATCATCGACTTTGAAGGGGAGCCGGCCCGCTCTTTGGGCGAACGGCGTCTTAAGCGTTGCCCCTTACGGGATGTGGCGGGGATGCTGCGCTCCTTCCACTACGCCGTCCACACAGCTTTGCGCCAGCAACTGGAGAGCGGCCTGGTCTGCGCCGACCACTGCCCCGACATGATGCGGTGGGCTCAGTTTTGGCACCGCTGGGTCTGTGCAGGCTTTTTGGCCGAATACTTGCGGGCGGCTTCCCAGGAAGATTCTGCCTCGCCCACGCGAAAAGCTTTTTTGCCCCGCAGCCTGCAAGAGATAGAGGTGTTGTTGGACGCCTATCTGCTGGAAAAAGCCATTTACGAGCTGGGCTACGAGTTGAACCACCGTCCCGAGTGGGTGGAGATCCCCCTGCGCGGGATCCTGCAATTGCTGGGCATTTCCACCAAGGTTTAGGGGATCCTGGCGGTGGGTCATTGGGGGGACAAACATGTGTGGACGGTTTAGCCTGGCAGTGGCCCCGGAAGTGCTGATGCAGCATTTCGGCCTGTCGGTGGCAGCAGAAGAAACGGCAGTTGTCCCCCGCTACAACATCGCCCCTTCTCAGCCCGTGCTGGCGGTGATTGAGCTGGGATCCCTTCAGCGCAAGGCAACCCATTTTCGCTGGGGCTTGATCCCTGCTTGGAGCCAAGCTGCCAAGGCCGGGTTGATCAATGCTCGTTCTGAAACGGTGGCCGAGAAGCCTTCTTTCCGCGAAGCTTTCCGCCGTCGTCGCTGCCTGATCCCGGCAGATGGCTTCTACGAGTGGGCCGAACGGGGTACAGCCAAGAAGGGCAAACGGCCCTACTGGTTTCACCTGGTGGATCGACCGGTATTTGCCTTTGCCGGGATTTGGGAACGCTGGCGCAGCCCAAAGGGGGTGGAGGTGGAAACCTGTGCCATCCTCAACACCGCTGCCAACCGCCTGATGCGGCTTTTTCACGAGCGGATGCCTGCGATTTTGACGGAAAGCGACTACGACCTTTGGCTGGATCCCCAGGTGCAGGATCCCAAGCTGCTGTTGCCCCTGCTCCGCCCCTACCCGGCAGAGGCCATGGCGGCTTATCCGGTCAGCACCTATGTGAACAATCCCCGCCACGAGGATCTCACTTGCCGCGCTCCCGCAGGAGAGGCAGTGCGGGGGGCCGACTTCAGCGCGCTCGACGATAGCGCATCCCCGGCAGTTGCACCAGCCAGCCTTCCAATTCCATAAGGAGTAAGGTGCTGGAGAGGGTGGTGATGTCCATCTGGGTGGCCTGGGCCAAGGCATCGATGCTGAGGATCTCGGTTCCAATGGCCTGCCATAGGATTTGCTGCCGGGGATCGGTGGGGGCAACAGGTTGGGGTTCTGTCTTGGGCGGGGATCCCTGAACTAAGCCCAAGTCTTTCAACAGATCCTCGATCCCCAGGATCATGCCCGCGCCACTGCGGATGAGGTGGAGACAGCCACGGGCTGCCGCCGTGTCGATATTCCCCGGCAACGCATAGACTTCCCGACCGTAGTGGTTGGCCAAGTGAGCAGTAATCAGCGCTCCAGAGGTTTCAGGGGCTTCCATCACCAAAGTGGCGCGGCAGAGGCCGGCAATGATGCGGTTGCGCTGGGGAAAATGCTCCTTGGCTGGCGGTGTGCCGGGGGGATATTCGCTCAGGATGGCCCCTTGCTTCAGAATGCACCGGTACAGCGGTCGATGGTGAGAGGGGTAAACCTGATCCACCCCGGTTCCCACCACGGCCACCGTCTGGCCACCGGCGTCCAGACAGGCTTGGTGGGCAGCACCATCGATCCCAGCCGCCAACCCCGACACCACCACACATCCGGCTTCGACAAGGGCAGCGCTGATTTGTTTTGTCCAATGCAGACCATAAGCTGTAGGAGCGCGGGTGCCGACAATGGCAATGGCCGGCTGCTCCCAGTCGGGGCACTTCCCCAAGACATAGAGAACAGGCGGCGGATCGGGTAGCTCCCACAGCAGCGGCGGGTATTCGGGATCCGCAGGCGTCATAAACGGGATCCCAGGTTTGAGGGTTTGCTCCAAGATCTCCTGGGGCTTGAGAGCCGGACGGGCTGAGCTAATCGACTGGGCTAAGGTGGGGCCGATCCCTTCCACCTGCTGTAGGGCCGGGGCATCCGCCTGCCAAGCTTGTTCCAGGGATCCGAAAAACTCCGCCAGCCGTTTCAGGCGGTGGGGACCGATCCCCTTGATTTGCGCCCAAGCCAGCCAATAGGACCGCTCTGGTTCTCCGCGCTTTGGCCAATGGAAAGGCTCCATCTTGCCGGCGGGATCTGAATCTGAAGGGGAAATGGAGAGAGACAATTTCAGCTCCGCGCAACAGTGGCTGTATCCTAGATAATCGGCAAAAAGAACCCTTGGCAAACAATCGGGAGAGGGGCAGATGTCAGGGTTGGATCCCGGCGGTAACCTTCAGGAACCAAAGCCCCTGCGGTTTGGACGAATGCGGCAGGCTTGGGTGTGGGGGTTTTATCCCTTGCTGTGGCTATTGACCTGGGCAGGGATCCGCTCTGCCCAGCCGCAGGTATTGGGGATCCCGGCATGGTACTGGGGGGCAGGGCTGGCGGTGCTGCTGCTGGTGCCCTTGAATCTTTACATCGTGCGCGTTTGCTGGCCTGGAGATGACTGATAGCACTTTAAGTTTGAGTGTGGTGGGGGTGTACTTGCTGCTGCTGGCGGCCATCGGCTTCTGGAGCTATCGCCACAGCGGTCAGGATCCGGTTAGCTACTTTTTGGCAGGACGGGGTTTGGGATCCCTGGCTCTCACCCTGACAACGCTGGCTACACTGCTGAGCGCCTTTACCTTCATTGGGGTGCCGGCGGATGCCTATACCCATGGCCTGGGAATCTTCCTAGGGGTGGGGGTGACCACCGCCTTCATTTCGGGGCTGTTTTTGTGGGTGGGCTACCGGGTATGGCTAGCAGCCCAACACTTTGGCTTCATCACCCCTTCGGAGTTCTTTGGCCACCGCTTCCAAAGCCCCCTGTTGGCACTGCTGTACTGCCTGAGCGCTTTGGTGTTTACAGCCCCCTACATCAGCATCCAGATCATTGGCGGAGCCCGAACCCTAGCGGCTGTCTTGGGGGAGGGGATCCCCTACCGGCCTCTGGCAGTGGTGGTGGCCTTGGTGATCCTGGGGTATGTGCTCTTTGGAGGATCCCAGGCGGTGGTCTGGACAGATGTGGTGCAGGGGATCATCTTGATTCTGGGGATGGGGGTGGCCTTTGTTGCGGTGGCTTTCTCCCTAGGGAGAGAAGCGGGCAGCGAGCTGGATCCCTGGCTGAGCTTGCCCGGTCCTACAGGGCGCTGGAGTTGGCAGGGGCTAATTGGCAACCAGTTGTTGTTTTTCATGGCCACTCCCCTCTTCCCGCAATTCTTCCAGCGCTTCTACATGGCCAAAAGTGCCCAACCCTTCAAGACCCTGATGGTAGTCTGGCCGCTGCTGATTTTGCTGGTCTTTTTCCCGGCAGCTCTTCTTGGGGTTTGGGGCCGTCTGGCTTTTCCCAGCCTGGAGAAAGCGGATCAGATTATGCCCCTGATGTTGCAAACCCTGCCCGGCGGTGTGGCAGCAGTGGTGATTACAGCAGCTCTGGCCGCCCTCATGTCCACGGCAGACTCACAGCTCCTCACGGCCAGCTCGTTGGTAACGCGGGATCTGGTAGTTAACCTCTTTAGACGCCAGCTTTCCCCCCGTCAGGAAGAGCAATTGGGACGCTGGGTGGTGCTGGGGATTGGCTTGGTCTCTTTTGCCATTGCCCTTAACCCACCGGGGCTGATTGTGGAAATTGCCACCTGGAGCTTTCAGGGCAACGCCATGCTGTTCCCTGTCTTGATAGCCGGTCTGTACTGGAAGCAGGCCACTCGCGCTGGGGCTGTGGCAGGAGCTTTGGTCTCCAGTGGCCTGACTTTGGGCTGGCTGTCGGGCCTGTTGCCGCGGGCTTGGACAGGGGGCTGGTTACCCGTAATCCCCGCGGTAGTGATTGGCAGTGGGGTGTTGATTGTCGTGAGCTTGCTCACCCAGCCGCCCAAGGAGCAGGTGACTGCCTACTATGAGGAAGGCCCTTGGCGAGAGTAGGTTATATCAATCAACAGCAATCAACTCAATCAACGCTTTTCCAGGTCTGCCGGTAGCCAGCCGACCTGAGCCAGGCCGTTGAGAAACGCGAAAGTCCCTCCCAGAAAAAGCAAGCCCATCAGGCCCGCCAAGGGGTTGCCGCCGATCCCCGTTAGCCACGCTGGTACTTTGCCGGTGTAGTTTATCCAAGCCAAGTTGTTGACCCAGGCCATGCCCCATACCCAACCCGCGTGCAGCCCTAGGCTAAGGCCCAGCTTGTTCTGGTTCCAAACCCTTGCCTGCACCAGCAGCAACCCCATCAGCGCCAGTCCGGGAAATTGCGGCCAGGTGGCGAGAATCTCCGGCAAAGGCTTTAGGAAATGGGCTGAAGCAAACAGAAAGCTGGATCCCCACACTGCAGTTCTCAAACCGTAGTCCAGCCGCATCTCCTGCAGCAGCCAGCCGCGAAAAAACAGCTCCTCCGCCAGCGCCACCGCCAAGCCCAAAAGCAAGCCCAGCAACCCATAGGTCAGCAGGGATCCCCCTTCTACCGCCCTCCAACTCAGCCAACCCAGGGATCCCTCTAAGCCCAAAAGCAAGAAAAGCCCCCCAACCCCGATCCCCAGGCCCCACAAGATCCCGCCTCGGCAAGGCCAACTGCCATCCAGTCCGTAGGCAGCAAAGCCGGATCCCCACAGCCATAGCCAGGCCAGCAGCAGGGCATACAGGGGCAGCCACAGGTACTCTTGTCCTTCAGGAAGAAGCCAACTCCCCAGCCCGACCAACGGTAGCCAGGCCAAGACCGGGATCCCCAAGAAAAGCAGCAGACGCAGTGGAAATGGACAAGCCTTCAGCTTAGGGATTGGCAGGGCCATCCAACCCACCCCGCCTAGCATTCCGGCTCGATGGAACTGGTGAGGCCATGTTGCCGCAACTGTTCACAGTAAAACTCCGCGTGCTCCCGCGGCACCACAATCACCACAGCAACGCCGTTGTGGTGGGCTTCCAACATGATCTCGGTGGCTTGCGGCGGCATCATCGCCGGGATCACCTTCACCAGCACCTGCACCACGTACTCCATGGTGTTGACATCGTCGTTGTGCAGCAACACCCGGTACATGGGCATGTGCTTCGGGGTTACAGAAGGCTTGACCAGAGTCTCCGTAGCCACGACGATCCCTCCTTCGGCAGGGTCAACAAGAAGTCTAAGGAACGCAAAACCGCAAAAATGGGGCAAAGTCAGGAAAAACTGTAATGAAATTTTAGCCTTCTCAGCAAGCTCTGTGAAAAGGCCATGGGAACCTGGGCGCAGGGGTCAGAGCTGTTAAACCGGCCCTAACCCAGCCTTCACCTGCCCACAACCTCAGCCTGAGGACAAAAATGCTTGACTAAAAAGGCAACTGGCCTTTGTTGCGGATCTCTTTACATTTCATTTGCCTGCATCCCTGAGGTTGCTCTTATGAGTTCCCTGCGTTCCCGTCGCTTTTTCCTGCAACTGCTCCTGTTTGGGGGTGGGGCAGCCGCCCTGGCTGCCTGTGGGGGCACCTCCAGTTCCTCCATTCCCCCCCTGGGAGAGCCCGGATTTCCCCAAGGGGTGTTTGCCGGGGATCCCACCTCGGAAGGGGCAGTGCTTTCCACGCGGGTGATCCCGGCCAGGGCGACAGATACGGTTGCGGTGACGTTGCAGGTGGCCGAGAATTCTGAGTTCAATCCCATCCTGCAACAAGTTTCTCTCGTCGCCCGCCGTGTGGCGGGTCGCGACTACCGCACCGAACCAGGCGACTACATTGCCCGCGCCGTCGTCACCGGCTTGAGGCCAGCGCAACGCCATTTCTACCGTTTTGTCAGCGAAGGCTTCACCAGTCCAGTGGGACAGTTCCGCACCCTGCCGGCTCCTGGAGATGGGCGGCCTGTTCGTTTTCTGCACATTAGCTGCGCCAACGAGCCCCCCTTTCCGATTGGGGCAGCCATGTTGGCAGAAGTTAGCCGCGGCGACATTGATTTCATCTCCTTTAACGGCGATACCGTCTACGCCGATCGCTTCTGGCTGGGGTTGGATCCCATCGGCAATCTGGAGTTCTACCGCAGCCTCTACCGGGATCAGCGGGATCCCAACTATGCCGGACAGGAGTTCGCGCAACTGTTTGGCCGGACTTCCTTTGTTGTCAACTGGGACGATCACGAGGTAATTGACAACTACAGCGGCCAGAAGGCGCGCGGTGGCCGGGCCACCCAGCTCAACGACACCACCGGGCAAACCCGCGATGTGGAAGATCTTAAGGTGCTTGGCTACCAAGCCTTTTTTGAATACAACCCCATTACCCCCAACCTGACGGATGTGGCGGGTGTGGATAGCCGGGATCGGCTGTTTCGCAGCTTCCGCTACGGGGCCAATGCCGAAGTCTTTATCCTGGATCTGCGCCAGTACCGGGATTTGGCGGCGGTCACCCCCATTTTGCCCATTTTGCCTCCTGGCTTGACCCGTCAGCGCTTTTTGGAGCTGGCCGGCATTCGCCTCACGCCTGAACAGGAAACCCTCTTCTTTGGCCCGCCGGGATCCGAGCAAGCCCTGTTTAACCTGCTGCGCCGCACGCCCCGCACCCTCTTGGGCAATCCGCAGAAGCAGTGGCTGTTCAACGGCCTGCGCAACTCCACTGCCACCTACAAGTTCATCATCAGCGAGTTTCCCATCACGGTGACCTATTTCCGCTCCAACGATGTTTGGGAAGGCTACTGGCTGGAGCGGCAGGAAGTCATTGACTTTATCGAGAGCAACAACATCCGCAACGTGGTGTTCTTGACCGGCAACAACCACGCCGGCTTCATCGGGCAGGTCAACCCCGGCAGCAGCAACCCCATCTGGGAAGTGTGGACTGGCCCCACCGGGCGGAGCGTCACAGCCCTCAGCATCGACGAGCTGGGCAATCAACTGGGGATCCCCAATGCCAGCCGCCTGTATTACCGGATTGTGAACGGCTTTTTGGCACCAGTGAACCCGGCCAATCCGCAAGTAAGCGGGATCCCAGGGGTAACGACGGGCAACTTGCGCTTTTTGGAGCTGGCGGTGCCCAACTACAACGTTATTGAAGTGTCCGGCAGCCGCTGCACCATTCAAATCAAAGGCCCTACCGGCAGTGTTTTGACGGATCCCTTAGGGCGAAGAGGGGAACTGAATTTGCCGCAATGAGAAGTCGGCCAGACCGATGCGGGAGCTTCGCCGGATTTCTGGTCAGAATTGAGGGATCCCTGCTCTACCTGGGATCCCTTTTTTTGTAACTCTTTTTCGCGATTTTTAACATGGAATCCTCAACGTGATCTGAATCATTCAGGAGAAACGGATCTGGGTGCTAGAGTGTGGGCGTTGAGGTGGATCCCTGTAGAAAATCCATTCTTTCTCCATTCTTCAGTAGGGAGGGCAGTCTTATGGCTTCGGTGCGGGGCTGGTTGATGGCAAGCTTAATAGGGGCGGCTACGGTTATCGGGGTCGCTGCCGCTTGGGCCCAGAGCCGTAGTTTGTGGCTTTTTAATGAACAATCGACCGTAGTTACAGGCTACTTCTACCGAGGTGAAAACATTTGGGCGCAGTGCGATCAGGATTGCTTCGATGTGGATCTGGTGCTTTACGATACCAGCGGTCGGGTGGTGGCTGCAGACGAACTATTGGACGATTTCCCCATCGTGCAGGCACCCTACGAGGGCAACTTTTCCGTCAAGGTAATTATGGCTAGCTGTCTCCACCCCCGTGGTTGCGCTGTGATTGTAGATTCGGACTACAGCTTCTGAGGGGCGCTGGCTGGCTTCACCTCGTCGCCACTGCTTGGGAAACCGAGTCAGTAGCCTAGGCTGCCTTGTGAGCAGCCTCCTGGACTTTGGCGTGGGTAAACTTGCTCAGCCCGTGGATGGTCTTTTCCCAGTAGAAGGGCTTGGTGAAAAGCTGCCACAGGGCCATGTAAGCTGCCATAGAGTGCAGTTGCCAGTAGATGGGGTTGAGCAGGGCATAGAAGGCTAGATCGTAGTACCCCCGGCGGAAGACCGCGACCAAGTTGAGGTAAATCCCAATGGCGTTGCTCACCAGGAGGTTAAATAAGCCCAGATAAAGCAGCCAACTGGGAAATAGGTTTTGCAGCCAATGGGCGCGGGTGAGCAGCCAGTAAATAAACAGCAGCCACATGATGGGGCTGGTGAGGAAGGTAAAGAAGCTGCCCCCGATAAAAAATTGGTAAGACAGCCAGTTTTTGAGCCCCAGCTTGCGCAAAGAGCGCAGGGGGTTGCGGTTGTGAACCAGCCAAGTTTGCATGTAGCCTTTAATCCAGCGGGAGCGCTGCCGGATCCAGTTTTTGACAGCGCAGTTGGCCTCTTCGTAGGTGGTGGAGTTGATCACGCCCACGGTATAGCCGTGCTGACTGGCGCGGATGCCCAGGTCGGCATCCTCGGTGACGTTGAACGGATCCCATCCCTGCAGCTCCCGCAGGCGGTCGGTGCGAAAGTGGTTGCTGGTGCCTCCCAGGGGGATCGGCATCCTGAGAGTTTCCAACCCCGGCAGAAGGTAATCAAACCAATAGGAGTACTCCAGGGTAAACATGCGGGTGAGGAAGTTCTCGTTGCGGTTGAAGTAGTTAAGGGCAGCCTGTACACAGACCAAGCTGGGATCCCCTTTCTGGAAGGCCACAACCGCCTTTTTCAGTTGATCGGGGTCGGGGATATCTTCGGCGTCGTAGATGGTCAAGTATTGGCCGCGGGCAAAGGCCAGTCCATAGTTACAGGCTTTGGGCTTCGTCTTGGGCTTGCTGTCGGGCACCAACAGCAGGCGCACGTAGCGGGGGGGCTTGGCAGCTCGGGCTGCCTCAATGGTCTCTCGGTCGTTTTCCTCCAGCAGGACAAGCACATCCAACCGCTCGTGGGGGTAATCCAGCTTGGAGAGAGACTTGATCAAAATCGGCATCACTTCCGGCTCTTTGTAGACCGGCACCAGGATGGTATAGATGGGCAAATCGCGGTCATCCAGGGCGGCTACTTCCTCATCGGTAATCTGGTGGAAGCGATCGGCGGATCCCACCAGACTGAGCAATAGCTTAAACAGAATCGAGGCCACGTAGAAGAGGTTGATCAGCAACACCAAAATCGTCAGGGTCGTCCAGGGAGCAGTGGCCAATCCCCAAAGCAACAGCAGCAGTAGGCCGTAGCCCACCGCAATCTGGGAGGGGGTAAACACCCGCGAGGCCGATTCTTCTGGCAGGCGGGCCATGAGCTTGTACACGGCTTCTTGGCTGAGCTTAGAGCCTTGATCCTGGCTGAGAAGCTGCGTGATATCCTGCTCGGTGCCCAGAACTTTTTCAATACGCAAGCCTGGCCGCCAAGCGTAGAGGATCTCGTCCACCACCCAGTCCAGGGGGTCATTCACCATCACCATGAGAGTGTTCTGATCCGTCCAGGCCAAGGGATAGAACAGGTGACGCATCATCACCTCAGGATCAAACTGTTTGCTCAAGGCTGGATCTCGATGGAGCAGCCCTGTCCCCATCAATTCAGACACTGTCGGATACCCCAACAACTGGGTGAGGATGCTTAAGTACTCCGGCGTGGAAAGGTAGCTGAGCCGGGTTAAAAGCTGGCCTAGGCTGGATCCGGTGCGGCGACGAATGGCCAGAAGATCCTGCCATTGTTCCAAGGTAAGCCGGCTGCCCACCAGCTCTGCCGTCAGCTTGCGCTCAATAAGTGCCGTCAGAATTTGCTTTTCGGTGGCCGGGATCTCCCAAATCCGATCGGCTTCGGGGCAGAGGCGCTTGACATTTTGCCAGACGATGGGATGGCCCGGCTCCTCGGTAGCAACCACTGCGGTTTGCGGGTCGAGCCAGCCACAGGGCAGGAAGCGCACCGGCACCAAATCGATAGGTTCAATCAGCCAAGGCAGCTCTGGGTTGAGGGGATGTTCGAGCAACCAGCTCCTCAGCTTGGGCCGCTCCAAGATCTGGCAGCAGAGGCGAGCAAACTGGCGGGGGTGCATTGCCCTCAAGCTCCAGAGGGCCCGCGGCAGGGAACAACCAGCTTGTTGTTGATAGCGATAAGCCTTGGCCAATTGCTCCCCAGTTAGATGACCCCCATGCACCAGCCAGTATTCGATAAGCGGCAACATAAGCTCAAAATCAGGTTAATTTTGGGCGAATACAAGTTCTCACTTAACCTAAGAAGGTGAAGGGGTTGGCGGCTCAGGTCGCCGGGCCAAACGTCGATAGATGTCCCATGCCCCCACAGCCAGCAGGATGGCCAGCAAAAGCACCAGCCAAAAGCGGTATTGCCACAAAAGGAGCTGCCAGTTGAGGTGACCGCGGTAGCGCACTCGATAGCCCGACGGGGTGAGATCCCAGCTTTGCACTTGGGTGAGATCGGGGGCAGCGGCATAGGCGGTGACTACATTCCCCTGCAACTGGCTGGCCAGGCGGGTGCGTGGATCGGCCAGGGATTGGCTCAAGCGCTCCGCCAAAACCGCGTCAGATCCCCACCAGGAAAGCCAAAGGGTGGGCTTGCCTTGGAGGAGAAAGTATTGCAAAAGGCTGAGATTCTCCTGGGGCTGAGCTGCCAGGGCAACCTGCTGGTTTAAGGGATTGATGATTTCAAACTCGGATCCCAGCCGGATGGGGCTACTAAGCTCCACCTGATCCGGCCCGGCCACAATCATCTGCCAGGCAAAGTTCTCTGCTTGCGGCTCGGATTTCCCCTCCGGCAAAAACTGAAGGGTGGGCAACAAGGGCTGTGCCGACAGACGGCTAAGGGCACCCAAGAGATGGGCGGCAGCCGGCAACAACTGGGAATCCCCCACCCACACTTGGCCGGATCCCTGGAGCACCGCCGGGATCTCCTGCAGCTCGCCGCTAGGGGCTTGGTAGCCGCTCCAGATAAAGCCAGAGCTATCCGAGCGCACTTGTAGGGTCAGCGGAGTCAGGGATCCCTGGCAGTTGCCAGGGCTGGCTCCGTAATCAAAACGCAGCTCCAGTTGGTTAAAGCGGCGCAGCAGGTGGGTGGGAAGGGGGATGGTCTCGTTGAGCTGGGTGCGGCCCGTTAGGTTGTAGGTGCGCAGCATCACCCCATTTAAGAACACGTAGCCGGTGAGGCGATCCCCCACCCGGCCATCGACCGGGTTCATGATCACATCCAGTTGTGCTGCCAGATCCCGCGGGCGTCCCCCCAATTGGGACAGGCTGAAGTTGAAGACCAAAGACTGGCTGCCAAACCCCCGCAGCAGCGGATCCACAATACCCAACTCCCGCAAGCTAAGGCGGTTGGCCCTGGCTGAGGTTTCCGGCTCCGGCACCGCGGCCACCTGGATCCCTCGGCTCACCAGCCCCACCCGCTTCCACTCCTCATACAAAGCTCGAATGGCCTCTGGGCGAGCCGCCACCCGCAGTCGGGATCCCTCTGGGGTAATTTGGTGCTGCAAGTGGGGGGTGAAGTTGGCCGGTTCTAGGATCACCTGTGCCCCCTGCGCCGGACGATTGCTCCACAGGATAGGCGTTTGCGGAAAGAGGTGGGAAAGCAAGCTGTAGAGCCAAAGGGCTGCTTCTGCCGCTTCAGGAGTGAGGTTGGTCGGCACCACCAGAGTAAGCTGAGGGTACAGCCGACGCAGAAAACCGGCCACCGTGGCATCGGGGACGCGGGGCACCAGCTCAAAGAAACTGTCCCGCCCCACCGTCAGGAGCAAATTGCCGGTATTCAAGTCGGCGCAAATATCGTCGCTGATGCTCAGGAAAGGCTGCACCGACAAGGTAATAAAGCGCTCGCCAGCAGCCAAGCTGGGGATAGGCACCCGCACCACCGGCTCCTGCCGCAGATCCCGCACCAGAAAAAGGCCCATCAGCTCCTCGTTGATCAGCACCCGCACTGTGGAGGTGGGTTTGAGCACCGGCGAGGGATCCAGGCGCAACTGCACAAAGCTGGCCTCAGGGTCAACGCCGTTCAGGGGGGCAGGGATCCCAATATCTAGGCGCGGGTTGGCCCCTTGCAGCAGTACCGAGCGGTCGTAGCCCAGCCTTTGCAGAGAAAGGGTTTCCGCTGCCTGGACAGCCGTCGGCCCACAACACCAAAGCAAACCGGCAACCCACAAAGCCCACTGTCTTGCCTTCTGCGTCACCTTGACCCCCTCTTGCTTATCCCTCACTTGTCTAGGGCAGACAAACTCCTTAGCCTACCTGACCCGAGTTTGCCCGACATGCAGAAATCTGTAAGCTTTCGGGGTCTATACGCACAAATCGTGGATTCAGATGCCCAGCGGATCCCTCTACTGGCGAGCGTAGTCATCCTCGAAGCGCACGATGTCGTCCTCCCCGAGATATTCCCCATTTTGCACCTCGATCAACACCAAGGGAAGGGCGCCGGGGTTTTCTAGACGGTGCTTGGTGCAGGGGGGGATGTAGGTGGACTCGTTGGAGCTCAGCAGCATCACCTCTTCTCCGCGGGTCACTTTCGCTGTGCCCCTGACCACGATCCAGTGCTCGCTGCGGTGGTAGTGCATCTGCAGGCTGAGCCGATGGCCGGGCTTCACCTCGATGCGCTTGATCTTGTACATCGGGCCTTCATCCAAAACCCAGAAGGATCCCCAGGGACGGGTCTCTGCTTGGGAAGACACCAGCTCAAGCGCTGGAACTGCTGCATCATTCACATCCCGCACGGCCTGCAACATAAGATCATGTCCTTGCAAAGTCGTCCCCATCCTCTCTCAGAATCCGAGAACCCCTCATCGACAATTTGGCTGAATTAGCCTACGCCAAAACTCGTAGAAAAAGACTCTCAAGACAGGGAATGCTAATCTATCCCTGTGTTCAGTGCCTAGACACGTCAGCCCATCCCTATGCCCTACCTTGAGACGTGTTCTCATTAACACTAATAAATAGCTCTTGAGGCTCGATTGGCGATTTAACCAGTTACCCTCTAGTTAATTCTTTCTTGAAGCTACTGAAGTAACCCATGTTTCTCACCAGGCTCAAGGCTTTCTTGCCGCTCTTCGCATCTAGCGGGATCCCGTTTTTGCTGCTGGCCGCCCTTCTTTGGGGTTTGAAGGAAGGCTGGGGCTGGGTGAGCTTGGAGATGCAGTTTCTCGGCTACAAGGGATCCATAGCGGCCTTGGGGCCGGATCCCCGCCTGCCCGTTGTGGGCACCACCTTTCCTCCCTTGCTGGTGATGGTCACGGCCATTCTGGGACGATCCCCGCTGTTGTTGCAGGCTATCGTGGGCTCGCTGGTGCTGGGCTGGGTGTGGCGGCAGTTGCGCTGTTTGCCCGCCGGAGTAGGATGGCGCTGGCTGTGGGGCTTGTTGATGGCGGTGCAGCCGACTTTGATCTTGATGCTGCTGCGCAGCCCTGCTTGGACGGCCACGGCGGGGTTGGTGGGGGTGAACATGGCCCTGCTGTTTCCCTTGAGCAAAGAGGAGCAGCCCAGGGCAGAGACTGGGGCGGATTCTGGCGAGCTGCCCCTTGCGCTACGGCTGCTGCTCATTGGGCTGGCGCTGGGGCCTCTGATGGTGCTGCGTTGGGAAAGTGGGTGGCTGCTGCCCTGGGTGGCAGGGGTGCTGCTGTTGGCTTTTCGCAGACAGTCCTGGGGCTTTCGGCTAACTTCACTGCTGGTGGCGGGGTTCATCAGCCTGGCTTTGATCCTGAGCTGGCTGTACGTGAACTGGCTGTCGGCAGGGGATCCCTGGGCTTTCGCCTACCAGGCAGGCAGCGGTTTGCGGTTACCCCAATTCCGAGAAGCCTTACAGCAGGCCGGAGGATGGCAAGGTCTGGTGCAGGCTCTGCAGTGGTTGGAGATGTTGGCGTCCGCTTATTTCATCCTGGGTGTTGGAACCCTCCTGGGCTTTGGGGCTGGCCGCTGGGTTTGGGCCTTGATCTGGGGAATACCCCTGGTGATCTTGCTGGCCTCCCTGGGGCAGGGGCTGTTTTTGCCGGAGCTGAGCCAGTTTGGCCTCTTCTGGCTGCCGCTGCCTTTGCTGATGGGCGCTTACCTCCATAAGGGACTCGGGCCAGGTTGGGCTAAACGCTTGGTCATCACTGCTCTGCTGGGATTGAACTGCCTGACCAGCGGCTATGTGCTCACCCAGGAGCCGGGGTTCTTACCTCCCCTGGTAGCCGAGGAACGGGATCTCTGGCAGTGGCTGGTTGGGGAGTTGTCGCCAGTTAGCTGGAACTTGGAAGCTGCCCAAGCGGTCTATGAGGTTACCCCCGCCGGACAGGCCCTAGAGGACTGGCGGAGGCTGCGGCAGGAAAAGCGGCAGGTTGGACAGTATCTCTATCGCCACCTGTTGCCCGGACAAAAAGTGCTGGTGGACGACGACATCCACTTTGAGGCTATCTTTTGGGCAAGGGATCCGCGTTCTTTCCTCACCCCTCACCAATACGAGTTTTCCAAAGCCCTGCAAATCCCCCAGGAGGGGGTGGACTATCTCTTGGTGGCAGGGCCGGTGGATCCGTTGTGGAGCGCAGATCGCATTCTCCAGTTCTGGCCCCAGCTCACTCTTGAAGGGCTGCCCAACTTCGTAGAGGTTTACAGCTCCCTGCAGGTGCGGTTGTGGGCACGCCGAGAAAAAACCGAAAGCGTTGAGAGCAGTTTGTGTTATGAACATGCGCCAACAATTCCATCGGATCTTGCGCCGGCGGCGGGTTCTGCAGATGGGGGGATCCCTCCTGGCTGCCTGGGGAATAGCCGGCTGTGGTCAGGCGGGGTTTTGGCCACAAGGGCAGCAGAGTTCCCACAGCCCTGAGGCGGGGAACATGACTTTACGAGAGCTGCTGGCCCGCTGGCAGGTGGGCATAGGGGAAGATCCAGGCCGGTTTCTGTGGGAGATCGAGTCGGATCCGCAGGTGGCAGCGGTGGCGCAGGGATGGGATCCCCATTTCCTGAGCGGTTGGCTCAACAGCTTTGATCACCGCCAGGGGGATCTTTCCTTCTGGCGCAACTGGCACCAGGCCGGGCTTCTGCGGCAGTGGTTTGAGCGGGGCTACACCCTCCATGTCATCACCTGGGAAGACGACACCACCCGTCCCAGCGGCGACTATCACATCTCCCCGCAATTTGTGGAGGATGTGGCGGAGCTGGCGGGCTATATTGCCCAAGCCAATCCTCAGGGCCGCCCCACCTACTGGAGCTTGGCTACTGAGTTTTCCTACTGGCGGATCCCGGCGGACTCCTACAACGCTGACACCGCTCCCTACTACCAAGCCCTGATGCGCAATGTCCTCAAAGCCCGACAGGCCATCAAAAAGCGGCTGCCGGAGGCCGAGGTGGCCCTGTGCTGGGGGGGCTGGATTGCCACCTTTGACGATCCTTCCCGTGGGGCAGGCCGCAGCATGGTGGAGCCCTTTGCTGAGACCATGAGCCAGATGGACGGCATTGCCTTCCAGTCCATGCGCCAGCGGCGGCCCGGAGAGTTTAATCCAGAGCTGAACGGCTCAGATCCCGGCAACCCAGAGCAGATCCGGCTCTGTTGCCGCCTGTTTTCTCCTATCCACTCCAACCTAATGCTGGCCCACTACGAGCCCTCCATCAAAGACATGCACCCCAGCGGCGGACGGGCCGACACCGTCCATGCAGATTTTCAGCTCATGAGCCAGCCGGAGTGGCTGCGGGAAGTTTCTCAACTGGGGCTGCGCCGCCTCTCCCTGATGCACTATGGCCTGTATAAGGGAAATCCCTTTGGGGCGCTGACCGCCGCTCGCCAATTCCGGGCGCGGGTGGGCCTACCGGCTGCCACCTCATAGTTAGCAGTCGTTCTAAAGCCGGTTATGTCCCGGATCTTGGCCCAGAGCTTGATCCTGGGGGTATAATCCCCCTGAAGCTGCCGGGATCCCTGCCATGAAGAAGCCTAGATTTCCATGGGCAAGCCTGCTGGCGAGTCTAGTGGTCAGCACAATGCCGCCGGAGCAGCCGGCCTGGGCGGGCTGTGGTTTTCCCCGCGGTGCAGGCAAGACTTTCTTTTCGCTGCAGCCGGAGGTCTATCGGCCTCGTACCCGCTTTGACCAAGGGGGGCAACTGGGGCCTGCTCGCTCCGAGTATGGGGAAACCCGCCTCAACCTCTTTGCGGAGACGGGTCTCAGCGATCAGCTCACCCTCAACCTCAACACCAGCTATGTTTTCCTGGAAAATCGCTTTGCCAGTGGAGGCGATACCATCACCCAGCGCAACCAGGGCTTGCGGGATCTGGAGCTGGGCCTACGCCATACTTGGGGGAACGGGGATCCCTTCCTTTCGGCCCAATTGACGGCCTTGATCCCGCCGGGATACACCACCCAAGACATCCCCCTGCCCTTGGGGTACGGTGTTTTCGGCTATGATCTCAAAATTGGGGCGGCGGCCAATACCGAGTTAGGATCCCTGCCCGCCTTTTTCGATTCCTGCCTCACGTTCCGAGATTACTTGGGCTACCCCGGAGATCGCATCAAGGCCAACCTGACCTTTGGGGCAGACTTGACCCCTGAGCTGCAGGCTATCCTGGCCCTGGATGGGGATTTTACGTTGGGCAACGGCGCGCCTCTGTTGTTCGGGGATTTGGCCGTTCAGGATCCCGACTACGACAACCTCAAGCTTTCTGGCCAGCTCAACTGGCGGCTGGAGGGAGGGTTAACGCTGGGCTTGGGGGGGTTTCAGTTCCTGGCCGGTCGCAACACCAATGCCGGCGGCGGCTTTACCGGCTATGTATGGCTAAGTTACTGAAACCAAACAAAATGTTGCAGGATATCCCCTACGGTAACAGGGATCCGCAGGGGCAGATCTAGGATGAGTCTTGGCAACTGTTGGCCAGGAGAACGGATCCCATGCCTCGATTTGAGAACCTCATTGCCGCCACCGATGGCAGCGGCCCCACCGAGCAGATGGTGCATACCCTCTTATCTCTGCCGGCTTTTGCCCAGTGCAATGTTACGTTGCTGCATGCGGTACCTTCCCAAACGTCTGCCGAGGAGATGCGGGCTGCCTGGCAACGGGGGCAGGAGCTGCTGGCCAAAACCCTGCAAAGTTTTCCAGCTCGGCCCGGTGTAACCATCAGCACCCAACTGGTGGAAGGGGATCCCAAGGTGGTGGTGCTGCAAGTGGCTGAGTCCATGCCCAATCCCTTAATTGTCATGGGATCCCGCGGGCGCAACCGCATCATGGCCATTTTGCAGAACTCGGTGAGTCAATATGTGTTTCAGCTCGCCTCCTGCCCCATGCTGTTGGTGAAAGACGATGCTTACATCAAATACCCCAGCCATGTCATGGTGGCCCTCAACAGCTCCCCCGCCGCTCAAGCCGCCTTTGCCACTGCCCTTGACTTGATCTCCGGCATTCAAGGGGCTCAGATCTTCCTGGCCTCTGTGCAGTTGGATGCCGACAACCCAGGCAGAGATGAGGCCCTAGATCGGGCAATCGATACCCTCAAAAACCGACAAATCGGCCACCAAGTGTTAACTGCCGTCGGAGATCCGGGTACTGAGATTGTCCGCTTGGCCGCCGAGAGCAACGCCGATCTGCTGGTGATGGGATCCCCTGACCGCCGACCTACGATTGCTCGTAGCATTCCCGATTTGGATCGGCTGTTGGGGCGCTCCATCTCGGACTATGTGCGGGTTCACATTGGCTGCCCCGTGCTGATGGTGCGTTCTGCCCAAGACAGCGACTGAGCCAGGCATCAAGGCAGTATGGAGCGGCGCTCTGTAACTCGGTCACTCTGCTGCTGACGATCTGGGCTGACAGCCCAAGCTTCAAAGATCAGCTCAGGGACGCCGGGAGGGATGGTCATGCGGGTGAGGGCCTGCCACTGCCCCTGCTCGTCACGGGAGAAGTCCAGCAACCAACGGGGGCCATCCACCAAAGAGCGGGTGCGCCCGTGCTTCACCCAAAACTTGATCCAAAAAGGGGCTTGATGGCCTGCTGCAGAATCGGCCACAGGGGGTAAGCGCAACACCACATCGAAATTGTCTCCGGCTCGGAGTTGCTCAGGCACCACCAGTTGAGGGGTTGGACAAACCCCTGGTGGAGCGGGGGGCAGCAGCGAGTTTTCAGAGTGAGGGTTAGGCACAACTGGTGAAGGAGCCACAGGGCTACCCGGGATCCCGGCTGGCGCTTGCGTTGGCAAGATGGCCTCAGCTTGGGGTGATGGGGGAGGCGAGGAGATGGGCGATGGCAACTCCACGGTCTCCACTGCGGACAAGGGCTGCGCAGGAGGGTTGGGTGCTGATGTTGGGGAATTCTCCTCTGGGGAGGGGCGGAAGGCTTGGGTCTCGGCAGGCTGCATGGGCAGAGCCGAGTCTTCCTCTCGTTGATCCTCCGCGGCGCTGACGGGAACGGGGGCGCTGTGCTGCCAGATGCGCAACAACTTTTGCAGAGTGCGTTCGGGAGACAGCAAGGTTAGGGGGGGGTCTTCCCGCAACCGACCCGGTGGGATCTTTGTTGCTCCCCAATGCTGATGCGGAGGGGAGGAGGGAGGCAGCTCTTCGCCTTGTTGCTCCGCGACGCTGACGCGAAGATCTCGGCAACGGACGGAAAACAGAATCGTCAAGGGCTGCAAAGGCCGGTCTGCATCCTGCCAGGAAGAGGGAGTGAGGGCCAGTTCCCCCCGCAGAGGACGGGTCCAAACGCGGCTTGGCAGAGTGATGGGAATGCTAAACACCGCCGTTCGGGCTTCAGTGGGAAATTGAATTAGCCGTTGCCCCTCGAAAACCGTGCCCCCTTCCCCTTCCTGCCAAACCCGTACCCGCAGCTCGCCACTGCAGCCAATCCGCCCCGTCAACACCAGCACCTCATCCGGGGATCCCTCCAATTCGCTGTGCATCAGGGAAAACAGCTCTGCCGGGATGGCGGCCTCTTTTTTCTGGGGGGGCTCAAACCCGGCCTCTACGGGCACAGGGATCCCCTGTTCCGGCTCTAGAGGCGCGGCAGCAGGCACAACCTGAAAACGGAGGCAATTGTTTAACTCGGTTTCACCGAACAGTTCTGCAATCAAGTCCGCGTCTCGACAGTGCAATTCCCAGAACCCAGGGGTGAGGTGGCTGGCAGGCAAAATAATGCCGATCCCTTCATCGTTGGTGCGCACAGAACGGGTTTGGACGGGTGGGGGAGTTGTGTCGGTGTTGGGGCCCTGATTCTGCGACGACAGAGGACGCTGCCGAACCTCCACCGTGATGGTGAAGTGGGGCTGGGGCGAACAGGCAACAATGGTGTAGGTATCTTCTTCCAGAACGGCTCCCTCGGCTGGTACCGGCTGCCAGTCTTCTTGGCCGTCGCGCCGAACCCAAAAATTCAACATGGCTCCGTCACCTCGGTACTCCGTACCCCTGACGGGAATGGGAGGCCAGATACTTAACCAGATCAGCTTGCAAAAGAGTCTGCTGTTGCCCTGTAGGCAGGTGCTTAAGCTGCACCTCTCCGGCCACAGCTTCTGCATCCCCCAGCGTAACAGCCCAAGTTGCGCCGCTGCGGCTGGCCCGCTTGAACTGCTTGCCAAAGGCACTACCGCTCAGATCCAGCTCGGTGCAGAAACCAGCTTGGCGCAGTGCCTGAGCAATCCGGAGGGATTGAGCCTCAGCCTTCGCTCCACGGGAGATCACGTAAACCTCGACCAGGGCTGGCGGGATCTCGCCCTGTTTCTTTTGCAACAGCAGCACCAGCCGCTCCATGCCGATGGCCCAGCCCACCGCCGGGGTTGAAGGCCCGCCCAGCTCCTCCACTAAGCCATCGTAGCGACCACCCCCACAGACCGTACTCTGGGATCCCAAGTCAGGCGAGACGATCTCAAAGGCGGTGTGGGTGTAGTAGTCCAGGCCCCGCACCAAGTAGGGATCCAACTGGTAGGGAATGTCCAACCTCTGCAGGTGATCTTGCACCTGCTCGAAGAAAGCCCGCGATTCTGGGCTGAGGTAATCCGGCAGCTTGGGGGCTCCCTCGGCAATCTCGCGGGTGCGGGGATCCTTGCTATCCAGAATGCGCAGCGGGTTGCGGGTGAGGCGCTCTTGGGAGTCGGGATCCAGCTTTTCCCGCAAGGGGGTGAGGTAGTCCACCAGGGCCTGACGATAGGCCCGCCGATCCTGCGGATCCCCCAGGGAGTTGAGCCGCAAGCTCAGGTTCTCCGCCCCCACCGCCTGCAACAGATCCCAGGCCAAGGCAATGACTTCGGCATCGGCGCGGGGATCCCGGCTGCCCAGCAGCTCTACCCCCAACTGATGAAACTGGCGTTGCCGCCCCGCTTGGGGACGCTCATAGCGGAACATCGGCCCACAATACCAGAGACGTTGCACATCCCCGGCCATTTGCAGCCCGTGCTGGATGTAGGCCCGCACCACACCGGCAGTGTTCTCAGGACGCAGGCTCACCTCTTGCTCGCCACGGGTGCTGAAGGAGTACATCTCCTTGCCCACCACATCGGTGGCGCTGCCAATGCTGCGGGCAAAGAGTTCCGTCAACTCCAGGATGGGGGTGCGAATTTCTTGGTAGTTGGCCCGTCCCAGGATCTCTCGAGCGCTGGCTTCCACCTGCTGCCAGAGCCGCACCTCCTGCGGCAGAATGTCGCGGGTGCCCCGCACCGCCTGGATTATCTCCATTCCCGTTCTCCCTCCCTAGGGTGGGCTTGGCCGCGCCCCAAACCACGGCCTGCTATGCCAATGGCTCTTCTCGTCAAAGGACTTCGTCCCGCTCACGTGAATGGCTCAATTATCGATTATCGGCGACATCGCTCCCCATCGCTAACGGAGCCAAATGACTCTGATCCAAGCTCAAGTCCAAACGGGAGTAGGTGGCAACAATTTGGCTGGTGGCAACAACAGCGGCGGTGGTGGCTCGCAAGATGGTAGGGCCAAGGGAGACGCACACTCCTCCATATTCCTCAGCTTGCTGACGTTCGGCAACAGTCCAGCCTCCTTCTGGGCCGATGGCTATGGCCAAGAGGGGATCCCTAGCCGGGATCTTCAGCTTTGGCAGGGCTTGCACCAGCGGGGGCGCTTGGTGCCGAGCCACAGCTATACCCCACCAAAAGGACTCCGTCCGAGTAGCGCGAACGGCTTGTAGCTCCGCCAGCCAACTTGTCCAAGGGGTAGGGGGATCAACCTGAGGCCAGCGCAACCGCTCACATTGTTCTGCGGCCTCCCGCACAATTTTTTGCCAGCGTTCCTGCCGTCCAGATCCCGGTTCCAACACGGTGCGCTCTGTCAGCAGGGGGGTAATTCGCGCCACCCCCAGCTCGGTAACCTGGCGGAGCACCTCGTCAAACCCCTGCCCCTTGACCACCGCCAAGCCCAGATGCAAAAAAACGGGCAATTCCCGCGGCAGCGTCTCCACCTCGCCCACAATTTGGGATCCCTGGGCCTGCCAATGAGCTGCCCACAGCTTGCCTGAGCCATCCAAAACCAAAAAGAGATCCCCCGGCCTGAGGCGGCGCACCCGCTGCAAGTAGTGCTGTTGCGGGCCGGTTAAACGGAGAACACCACTGGGATCCCACTGCGCCCGGTCAATCGCCAATCGGGGCAAAGCGCTCAGGTCATGCGTGCGTTCAGACAACACCATTCCCCCCGTCGCCAGAGGGCTGCCACCACCCATTCGTTGGCCTCCAGCATCTCTGCCACCAACTTGGCTTGCTCGATGAGGATGCCGCTGAGGATCAGCCATCCCCCCTCTTTCACCACCAGTCGAAATTCTGGGATCATATCCAAGATCACATCCGTCAGGATGTTGCACACCAGTCCATCCACCATCTCGGGAATCTGCTCCAGGCTGCCCTGAGCCACCACAATGCGATCCGTCAGGCCGTTGAGATCGCGGTTGTGCATCGTGGCCTGCACCGCCAGGGGGTCGACGTCCACAGCAAACACCCGCTTCACCCCCAACAGGGCCGCCGCCAAGGACAGGATCCCGGATCCACAGCCCACATCCGCCAGCGTCGCCGCCGGGGGATCCCCTCCCCAGCTCTCCAGACGCATTTCCAGCGACTCCAGACAGAGCTGGGTGGTGGGGTGAGTGCCCGTGCCGAAGGCCATACCGGGATCCAGCCGCAACAGGTGACGACCGGGGTGAGGGGGCGGATCCAGCCAGGCCGGACAAATGAGCAACTTATCCCCGATGGGTTGGGGCTGCCAGTGCTGCTTCCAACTGCTGCTCCAGTCTTCCGCCTCTATGCGTTCCCAGCGCAGCTTCGGAACCCGCTGACCGGCAATGAGGGCATCCTGCTGCAGGCGCAGGGAGAGGGCTGCCAAATCCAGGAGACTGACATGAGGCCAAGGCAAATAGGCGTGAATGCAAATCTGATCTTCGCCATAGGCTTGGCTGGTCATGCCCCGACAGCCAAAACTCTCCAGCCGCCAAAAGATCAGGTCTTCTTGGGCAGGAGAAGCGATGAGACTGAGATCCCACCAGGCTCCACCGGGATCCGGCGCTTGTGCGGGCGAAAAGGGGGTGGGATCGGCAACAGTCCTGCTCACAGGGATCTCTTCAACAAACCTGAGGGAAAGTTAAACTAATGGCTAACAAGATAGCGCTCCCTGTCTCCAAGCCGGTTAGCGCACAATGCAGCACTTTATATCAAAAATTGCAGTGCCCTACTCAATTTATAGTTTAGGCTTTAAGAGCTTACTCTATCTATCCCAGTTATTCTGGGATTTGAAAGCTCACACCGCTGGTTCAGCAGTGAGGAAGGTGGGATCCCCCCAATTGGGGGATGCCTTTTGCCGGTTCCTTGGATGCCCAGCTTAGCCCCATGAGATAGATTGAACTGAAAAGCATTGGCCAAGAATTGGATACAGCATTGACGTTCGTTTCGAGCCTCAGTGATTTTGCGGATAAATGGGGTTTGCTGGGGCGTACTGAGCAACGATGTAAGGATGAAGAGGGAGCAATGCAGGTGGCAAGGTCGATGTCCATTGAGCAATCAACGCAGCAGGGTACTCCCCAGCCCAAGGTGGCCCCTTTGGAGGTTGCCGGGGATCGGGAAGCGCGGAAAAGGGCTACCAATGACGACGATCCCCAGCCGATCAAAGTCAGCACCCGCAAGGACCCCGTCCCGCTGACGCGAAAGGACTCCGTCCCGCTGACGCGATCTGCTCTGATGCGGCGTTTTAACCAGAGCTTTCCGCCCTTTTACAGCCAGTTTGTCAGCAGCGAGGTGCAGGCCCAAAATCTGCGCTTGGCCTATGCCCTCTACCAAACCCGCAAGGCGGTAGTACAGATGCAGGACGAATGTCGCAAGACGGTGGTTTGTCTGGCCTACCGTAATCGACCTTCTCTGCTCAGCGATCTGTTTGGGGTGTTCACCGCTTTTAATCTCTCGGTGCATGGCATTCATCTCTATGGGCAGATCTACTCGCCGCATCTGGTGTTTATCCGCACCATCGTCTCCCGCGATGGCCACAGCCTTTCTTCCCAAACCAAGCTCAGCCTAGAACGGGCCATTCACGAATGCCTGGCGAGTGTGTTTCGCGTTCACGAAACCTTAGCACTGGAGTTTGATCTCAAAGCTGGCCTGAAAGACACCCAGGTTTCTTTTTATTTTGACCCGGTGTTTCACCTGCCCACGCTTTTGGTGGATGTGGACAACCAGCCGGGCGTGTTCTACCGGGTGATGACAGCCTTGGCGCAGGAGGACTTGACTGTTGTTAACCTCAATTTGATGCTCCGCCGCAAGCAGACGCGCTTCATTTTTTACTTGCTAGGGCCGGACTCAACTCCAACCATGCCGGAGTTCTTAGGGCAAAAATTGGCGTTGAGCATCCAGCAGCGGCTGCAAGGGGATCCCGTCTAGATCTGCACAGGGCTGGGAGGCAAGTCGAAAAGGACGGTGTTCATGTAGCGCTCTGCCCAGGCGGGGCCGAAGGCTTTTTCCAAAACGCGGCGGGTGCGGTCGTTCTGCTGTTGCTGGCTGCAATAGCGCTGCTGCCCCTGGTAGTGGGCCAAAATCTGGCTGGGATCCGTCTGGGGAGCAATCTGTTGGGCCAGCCGACAGTGAATTTCCAGGTAACGGCAGGCAAAGTGCAAAAAGCGGTCGGCCTCTACTTCGTCGGCAGGGCGGATGAACAGGCAGTAGGGAGAAAAAATCGTGCCCCAGTCCGGCAACTGGCGCCGATGTTGGAAAGGGGCCCAATGGGATCCCAGCGCTTCCAGCTCCTGGATGTAGAGATCGGGCAAGCTGGGGGTCACCGGCGAGAGATCGACAATGGCGGCGCTCACCTGTCCGCGACCAGCCACGATGTCGCAACCGAACAGCGGCAGCGGGTACTGCGGCTGCGGAAACATAACGCAATGGAGAATATCCAGGCTTTGCCCGGCCTGGGCCAGCTCCAGGTGCAGCTTGCGAAAGGGATCCCCCTGGTAGCAGCGGTTTTCAATTTGCAATCTCTCGCCCTCTAGGCGGCCTTCCACATAGCCCAGATCCTCAGGCAGAGGATAGGGGGCCAAGGTGAGGGTGGATCCCCAAACGTTCAGGATTGCCTCAGATAAGTTCTGAATAAGCGGATGCAGTTGGGCAGAGAGAGCAGGAGCGGAGAGCATAAGACCCTAAAAGAAAGGCTAAGAAACCCATCCAACCTTGAGCTCAATCCAAAAGTAAAGTGTTATGGGCAGGGGAACCGCACTGCTGACGTAAAGGGCTTGGGTGGAGCAAAAATCCCAGAAGTTCCACCCCGTCTGTTGTGTCCATCGTCATGTCCCACTTTAGCCTGGATTACAGTGGGTTTCCCCAGTCTTTCTTGGACACCCAAAAGCCTTGCTGGGTAAAGGCTTTCTGGACTTGGGTGGATGTTATTGAGCTAGATGGCAACGGAAGGGGTGGGATTCGAACCCACGGTGACCTTGCAGTCACAACGCTTTTCGAGAGCGTCACAATCAACCACTCTGTCACCCTTCCAGTCAGCTATGGGGCTTTACCATCTTAACGGCAAACCGAGTATCCTGCTTCGCCCCGACCTCAAAGCCAAGCTTGTCTCCCCTGCGGGATCCGGTTGAGGGGAAAGTGCCCCGCACCGCTGGCGGGAACGCCCAGATGAGATCATAGGGATATGGCTGCTCTATCCATTCACCACTTTCGCCAGGCCAAACAGGCCGGTCAACCTTTGGTGGCCCTCACGGCTGCCGACTACGCCACCGCTCAGATTTTGGATCAGGCTGGGATCGACTTGATCCTGGTGGGGGACAGCTTGGCCATGACCAACTTGGGGTACACCAGCACCCTGCCCCTGACGCTGGAACAGATGCTCCATCACGCCCAGGCAGTGCGCCGCGGGGTGGAACGGGCCTTTTTGGTGGCCGACTTGCCTTTTCTGACCTATCAAGTCCACAAAGAACAAGCTCTCCTCTCGGCAGGGCGGTTGATGAAGGAGGCAGGGGTCAATGGGGTCAAGCTGGAGGGGGGGTACCCCGACATGGTGGAAACGGTGGCCTTTCTGGTGCAGCGGGGGATCCCGGTTTTGGGTCATATCGGCCTCACTCCGCAGGCCAAACATCAACTGGGAGGCTATCGCCAGCAGGGGAAAAACCCTCCAGAGGCCGAGCGTCTGCGGCAAGAAGCCCTCAGCCTGGAACAAGCAGGGGCATTTGCCCTGGTTTTGGAGCACATGCCGGCGGAATTGGCTGCCCAAATCTCGGCCCAGGCGGGGATCCCAACCTTGGGCATTGGGGCCGGGCCAGCCTGCGACGGGCAGATTTTGGTCACCCACGACCTGCTGGGGCTGAGCGAGCGGATCCCCCCTTTTGCCAAGCCCTATACCAACTTGAGGCAGGCAATCCGAGAAGCGGTGGAAGCTTTCGCCAATGATGTTCGCCAAAAAGTATTTCCCCCTCGCTGATCCCTTTCAAAATCCGGGCAAAAGTGCTATGCCTACAGCACTTATACTGCTACACAACGCTTGTGGGAGCGGGAACCGCACCGCTTTCTCAAGGCTGGGCAAGGATAGGACAACCTCAGGGATCCCTGAGCAACACCGTCCCGCTCACCGCAGCACTTTGACCCAACCGGTCGAAGATCCGCAAGCTGACTAGGTAGGAGCCGGGCACCAAGCTTAGGGGAGGACGAACGCGAAAGCGGGTTGTACAAGACACCTCTCCAGACACACAGTTCACCTGCGCTGCCGATAGTGTCTGAACCTCGATCCCCGACCACGATACCTGAAACGCCAGCTCCGCCGGGATCCGTCCCGGCACCGATACCGAGACCCCCAGCTCCAAAAAGCCGTTCCGATGCACCACAGAAGGAATATCACTGCTGGTGATCAAAGGCGGCGGCGGAGTATTGGCCGTCAGCGCATCGGCACCACAACCGACCAGGGCCACGCCCAGCAAGCCCAGCGCCCATTCCCAGGATTTGGATCCCAGCTTCATCACAGGGTTCATCTGAAAACTCACCTTCTCAGTATAGAGGGTGAGGGCAACAAGTTTAGTGTTAGTTCTGGGAAAGGCTAAAAAAATACGCCACATGTAGTGTCAAACTGGATTCCCGCCCAGACCATCTGCTACAGTAAGGCTCATAACCTGTCGAGCAGCCTGGATATGGAAGGGGAAGAGGAGCTGAAAGCTTTGCGGGCGCGTGTGCGCAACCTAGAGCGATCCCTGGCAGAATCGGAGGCGCTGTCATTGCAGCAGATTGAGTGTATCCACCGCTTGGAACATCAACTGCTGGAAGCGCAGGCCCAAATTCAAGAACGGGATCAAGCTTTGCAAGCCTGTCAAGAAGAGAAAGCGCAGCTAGCCCAGCGCCCTACCCTAGAGGCTTTTCAGCTTCAGCAACAGCACATCGAAGAACTGCAAAATCTCCTGTGGGAAATGGAGCGCCGTCCAACGCTTGAGCACTACCACATTCTGCAGCAGCAGTTGCAAACCAGCCAGACAGAAATTGAAACCCTCAAGGCGGAATTGCAGCGGCGCGTCGATCCGGCCCGATTTTACCAACTGCAGCAGGAGCTCCTGGAACTGAAACAGCAGGCCAACCAGTTGGGAGAATACGCCGTCAAGCTGCCGCAGGTACAGCTTTTGCAAGCCCAACTGCAGCTCCGTGTACAGCAGCTAGAGGAAGAAAAAGCACAATTGCAAGCGCAGATCCAAGAGTTGGCTGCTCGACCTTCTGCGCAAGAACTGGAAACCCTCCGGGCGGAGCTAGAGGCTGCCCACCGCCAAGCGGAAGCCGAATGGCAGCGTTTGCAGGCCCATCTGGAAACCGAAAAGGCACACATGGAAGCTGACCTGAACACCGCCCGGCAACGTATTCGCGAACTGGAAGAGCGTCCTACCCCAGAGCAATGGGCACGCTTGCAGGCGGAGTTGGATCATCTGCGCCAACAAGCCTCTTTTGCCAAGGCCGAACGGGCCACCTTGCTGGAAGAACTGCAACAGAGTCAGCGGCAGCAGGCCGAGCAAGCCCAACAGATCGCTAAGCTGGAAGCGGAAGCAGCCCAGGTGGCCCACCTTAGGGAAACAGAGTCCTCACGGGCGCAGCAGATCTTGGCCCTAGAGGAGCAGGTTCAGGCTTTGACCCGCGAGCTTGGTGCTTTGCGAGCTGAGCGGGATCAGCTTATCCAAGAGTTGGCTCAGCGTCCCACCCTTGCCCAGTGGCAGGAAGTTCAGCAGCAGGTGCAGAGCACCCGAGAAAGCCTGGAAGAAGCCCGGCGGGGGCGAGAACTGGCCGAGGCCCATCATCTGGTCAGCCAAAAGCAGATCGAGAAGTTGCAGCAGCAGGTGATGGCTTTGAAAACCGAGTGTGTGCAAGCCCACGCCTACGCCCAAACCCAAGAAAAGGAAGTGGCCCTGTTGCAGCAGCGCAATCAAGAGCTGGAAGAGCAACTGGCCACACTGCGCCAGTCAGCCTCGGCTTCCCCTCAAGCAGCGGTTGTCGAGCTCAGGTCGAAGCATCCGGCTAGTGCTCCGCACCGCTGGCACGACCAGGAACGGATTCCTGCAGCGGCTGACGAGTCTGCTCCTTCCCCGGCGACACCCCCCAGCCAGCCCACCACCTGGAGAACACCCACCACAGGGATCCCGCCCCTCACCCTGGAAGAGCAGGAAGAAAGTGCTCCGCACCGCTGGCGCGAACGGGCAGAAAAGCTCCTCAAACGCTCCGCTCCGGCTGTTTCACGGGCGGGAGTGGAAACAGGCGGTCGCAGCCGGATTGAGTTGCCGGCTTTTGTGCAGCGGCGGCCCTACTGAGGGCTCCATTCCCGGGGATCCAACCGTTCTCCGGCTTGAAAACGAGGCCAAGCCCAGCGCAGCAGGGATCCCAACTGAGCATGAAATCGCTCCGGAGCAAATTGCAGAGCATGGGTCCGAATCCGCCGGGGATCCCACTCCTGTCGATCCGCCTGGCGCAGCCCTTCCACCAACGCTTCCACACTGGCTTCGGGGATGAGGATGCCGGTTTGGCCGTGGATAACCGTCTCCCGGGCACCTCCCCGGTTGAGGGCGACCACAGGGCGACCACAGGCTTGCACCTCCACCGGCACCAGGCCGAAATCCTCCTCCCACGGGAACAACAGCACCCGGCAATGGGCCAATAGCTCTTGCAGACGGGCTTGCGGTTGATGGGGCAAAAACTCCACCTGCGGCCCCGCCAGTCGCTTGAGCCTAGGGAGCTCCGGCCCTTCTCCCACAATCAGCAGACGACGACCCAGCCGCTCACAGGCGGCAATGGCCAGATCCACCCGCTTGTAGGGCACCAATCGGCCCGCCACCAGGTCGTAATCGGCGCTGGGATCCGCCACCGGCTCAAACCCCTGCAGCGGAACAGGCGGATAAATGACCACAGCCTCGCGGCGATAGAGCTTGGCGATGCGGCGGCGAATGTGCTGGGAGTTGGCGATCAACAGATCCGGACGTTGAGCCGCCAGAAAATCCCATTGGCGCAAGCGGTGCAGCAGCCATTGGCTGATTGCGCGAATAGGCCCGATTCCCCCCAGCCCTTCTCGCTGCAGATACAGCTCTCGGTTTTCCCAGAGGTAGCGGGTGGGGCTGTGGATGTAACTCAGGTGCAGGGTAGAAGATCCCGTCAGGATCCCTTTGGCAAAGGCGTGGCTGCTGGAAATCACACAGTCATACCCCGAAAAGTCAAAGCTCTCGTAGGCCAACGGCATCCAGGGCAGCAGATACTTAAGGCGGGCATGGTAATCAGGGCGCAGTACCCCCAGCCACTTGGCCCAGCCTTGCAAAAAAGAGGTGTGAATCGACAGCTCTTGCCAACCTGGTGGCAGGGTGTGAGCCGAGAAGAGACTGACGTAGAGGGGAGCCTGCGGGGCAAAAGCCACCAGCTCCTGCAAAACCTTTTCCGATCCCCCCGGCCAGATTAGGTACTCATGCACCAGGGCCAGGCGCTCAGGCCAAGCGGGATCCCGGCTGGGAAGAGAGGAGACAGCCACGGGAAGGGATCCCCAACTCAGGCATGCTCAGGACTTGGCAGGGCGGCGATTTTTGCCGATTGGGCCGCTCACCTGCTTGGCCTTCTCGTCGATCCGCTCGTTGATGTAGTTGTAGATTTCGCGGAAGCGAGGCAAGGCCCGCATCTCCAGGCGACTGCCATCCTTGAGGGTAAGCACCATATCTCCCCACACGCCCAGGCCGCGGGGCACCATGACCACCTTGGCGATCTCGCTGTAGATCACATCTGAGCGCTCCTTGCCGCCCCACCCCCCGATCACGGTGATGCGACGATTGGTAATCCGATAGTGTACCCACAGCTTGCGCACCAGGGCCCCCACAAACAGAGGCAAGCCGACCAGCGTAGCCCCAATGAAGGAGTTCAACACCAAATCGCCGCTGTGGGGGCCACCCTCAAAAAAAACCTCCTCTTGCACCGCCATGCCGAGCACCACCCAGTTGTTGAGAGGGTTACCATTAATGATATTAAGTGATCTTAAATGATTTCTCAGCTTTCCCCAACTGGGGTCAACGGCAGGTTCGGGATTGGGTTAGCCTTCGGACGGCTTGCACGGAACGGCAGGTGGCCAAGACCAGGTGAACAAACAACACCATCACCACCACCGCAACCGCCGTGGCTCCGACGCCACCCAGCCCCGTCAGGGCCACCAAAGCCCAAGAAGCCAGCTGCAGCATTCCGCCTGACAGGAGAATCTGCGAAAACAGCCGACCAGCTGCCAGGCGGGACGCCAACCAGTCCGCCGCCGATGTTGATCAGCCCCATATTTCCCAGAAAGGCGTAGCAAATGTGCCAGGCATACTTTTGTTTGGGCACCTCCTGCCAAGAGAGAGTCTCGGCAGGGATCCCTTGCAAATCCTGAGCGACAGGTGGCAACGGTTGAACTTGGCTGAGCACCAGGCCAAGAGCAATGGCAGCAAAAAGCATCCCCACCCCTGCCTTCACGTTCAACTGGCCGGGGATGACCGGCTTGGGGTACGCCAGCATCGCAGATCCTCTGCCCAACCCGTCCTAGCTTACCCTGTTGTTGCTTTCGCACAGGAAATTTTCCAAAAATGTCGGGCCAACCCCGATAGGCTTAACTGCCTGGGTAGAGCGGTGTGCCACAGCGTTTGCAGAATTGGGCATCCCCATCGTGTTGGGACAAACCGCACCCTGGGCAGGCCCATTGCACCGAGTTGCCGCTTTTCACCAATTGTTTGATCAGCTCCCCCACTTGCCAGGGGATCAGGGCGATCCCCGTCAGGATCATCAGCACCGTCAGCAACCGACCCAGCTCAGAACTGGGGGTGAGATCCCCAAACCCCACCGTGGTCATGGTGACGACGGAAAAGTAGAAAGCATCCAAAAAGGTGGCAAAAACACCAGGATTCACCGGATGTTCTACCTGATAGATCAGCCCAGAGTAGACGAAAACAATGGCAAAGAGAGTGAAGAAAATGCGCAGCAAAATGCGGCTATCGGCAGAAATGAACTGCCCAAACAGAGTTTTACCCTCTACCAAGCGCAGCAGCCGCAGAATGCGAAACCAGCGGAAGATGCGTATGAAGCGAATATCGGTTAGCCCGGCAAAAAAAGGCAAAATGGCGAGCAGATCAATCAGCGAATACAAGCTCACGACATAGCGCAACTTTTGCGGGGCCGCTGCCAGGCGGAGCAGGTATTCCACCACAAACAGGCCGAGAATGAGACGATCCACCCGCTCCAGCCAAAGACGCACCTCAGGAGGAATGGGATAGGTTTCCACCACAAAAAAGGTGGATGAACAGAAAACCAACACCGCCACCAGCAAGTTCACCCAGCGGCTTTCCGGGGTGTCTTGATCCCCCCAATAACGCTGAAGGATCCCGGAACGGGCAAGATCGAGATCCGCTTGGGTGGGGGCCTGTGAGGGTACAGTGGTCACAAATGGGATCCGGCTGGGAAGATGTCGAGAGAGTTTCCTTTCAGCGCCTGCTCGTCGCTACACCTCAGGCGCATCCCAAAAGGGATGGAAACCCACAATTATTAATAGATTATTAATAGAACGAACTTCAATCCAGCAAACGTCCAGGCTTTGAGTGTTGCATCGATGTTGCCTCCCACTATCGTACTGGCCTCGCAATCCGCTGCTCGCCGCCAATTGTTAAAGGCTGCCGGGATCCCTCATCGCGTTCAACCCAGTTATTTCGACGAAAGCCAAATCCAGAGCTCTAATCCGGTGGAGCTGGTGCAGAAGCTGGCCTCGGCAAAAGCGGAAGTGGTGGCAGCCCAGCAACGGGAGCCTGTCTTGGTTGTGGGAGCCGATTCCGTGCTCTACCTACACGGTGAGATCCTGGGTAAGCCACCCAATCCTCTAGAGGCGGAACGGCGCTTGCGGCAAATGCGGGGCGAAGTGGGAGAGCTTTACACGGGCCATGCCTTGATTGACACGAAGCAGAACCGCCGCCTTACCCACTATGCGGTGACGCGGGTGTTTTTTGCTAAGCCCAGCGACGAGGAAATTCGCGCCTATGTGGCCACCGGCGAGCCTTTGGCCTGTGCTGGCTGCTTTGCCATCGATGGTCGTGGCAGCCTGTTTGTGGAGCGAATTGAGGGGTGCCCCGGCAATGTCATCGGGCTGAGTTTGCCTCTGCTGCGGCGCATGGTTCAGGAGTTGGGCTATTCCCTCACCGATGCTTGGAGCTAGCCGTTGAGGTGTTGCTTAAGCAGGTCGTTGGCCAACTTTGGATCCGCTCGTCCCTGGGTTTTTTTCATCAATTGCCCAACAAAGTAGCCAAAGAGCTTAGTTTTGCCCTCCCGATACTGCTCCAGTTGCTCTGGGTTCTCCGCCAGCACCTCGGCGATGAGCTGCTCCAGAAGAGTGCTGTCCGAGATTTGGGTCATGCCTTTGGCTTCCACCAAGGCGCGGGCCGATCCGCCTTTTTCCAGCAGTTCCGGCAGGATCTCCTTGGCAATTTTGCTGGAGATGGTGCCCTGCTCGATGAGAGCAATCAGCTCAGCCAGGGTTTCCGGCTTTAGGGCAATGTCAGGGTAGTCCAGCTTGTGGGTGTTGAGGTAGCTGGCGATGTCGCTCATCATCCAGTTGGCGGCTGCTTTCGGGTCGGCGCCAGCAGCGATCACAGCTTCAAAGTACTCGGCGGTGTTGCGTTCGTCGCTGAGGTAGCGGGCATCGTACACCGAGAGGCCGTACACCTCTTGGTAGCGTCGCCGCTTCACACCGGGCAATTCCGGCAGCTCTGCCCTCCAGCGGGCCTTTTGCTCTTCGGTAACACGAATCGGTGGCAGATCCGGCTCGGGGAAATAGCGGTAGTCGCTGGATCCCTCTTTCTTGCGCATGCTGATGGTGCGCTGGCTGTTTTCTTCCCAGAGGCGGGTCTCCTGTACGATCCGCTCACCCGCCTCCACAACCTTGACCTGGCGGTTGAACTCGTACTCTATGGCCCGTTGGATGGCGTTGAAGGAGTTCATGTTTTTAATTTCCACCTTCGTGCCAAAGGTCTCGCACCCCAGCGGACGCACCGAGATGTTCACATCACAGCGCAGGGATCCCTCCTGTAGGTTGCCATCGCACAGCCCGGCATAGCGCAGGATGCGGCGCAGCTCTTGCACATACTCTGCCGCCTCTTCCCCGCTGCGGATGTCCGGCTCGCTGACGATCTCGATGAGGGGAACCCCCGCCCGGTTGAAATCCACCAAGGAATAGCTGGATCCCGACAGGCGATCGCTGCCGGCATGCACCAGTTTGCCCGCGTCTTCTTCCATGTGCAGACGGGTGATGCCGATGCGCTTGGTGCGACCGTCGCTGAGCTGGATCTCGATCCAGCCGTGGGTGGCAATCGGCAGGTCGTATTGGGAGATTTGGTAGTTTTTGGGCAAGTCGGGGTAAAAGTATTGCTTGCGGTCGAACTTGCTGTAGGGAGCAATGGTGCAATTCAAGGCCAAACCGGCTTTGACCGCGTACTCCAGCACCTTTTCGTTCAATACCGGCAGGGTGCCGGGCAAGCCCATACAAATCGGGTCAATATTCGTGTTGGGGGGAGCGCCAAATGCCGTCGCGCTGCTGGAGAAGATCTTGGAGCGGGTGCTGAGCTGGCAGTGAACTTCCAGCCCGATCACAGCTTCGTATTGCACTTTGGCAGGGGCAGCAACAGTCATGGGACGGGAAAAATTGCGGTGTACCCATTGTAGTGTGACCTTGGGGAATCCCAGCTCATGGGCAGTTTCCGGGGATGGCAGCTCAGAACCGACGGACGAAGCTCTTTAGGTCAAAGGAATCCTCGGAACAGCGGAACTCCTTCAGACGGTAGGGCGAATCTCAAAGGTGGCTAGACCTTCCGGTGGCTCGGAACGTTGCTCAATAGCCTCCACAACCGAGCCAGGGCTGCCCTGTTGGCACCAGCGCAGCATCGCCTCTACTGCGGCAGGGGATCCTTCAAAAACGGCCTCTACGCGACCATCCCGCAAATTGCGCACCCACCCTTGGACACCCGCGTTGCGAGCCATCGCTTCGGTGTGAGCCCGAAACCCCACCCCCTGAACTCGCCCCCGCACCCAGACGTGAACGCGAACCCTGTCACTCATGCCGACTGGGATCCCTCCGGTGTGCTGCAGGGTTCTGGTGGCTCGGTTGGCTTCGCCGGGGTCTCTCGCCGCTCCAGCCACTCCACGAGAACGTTAACAAGGGCAACCAAGCCCAGGATCCCCAGCGAGATCCCACAGGCATACCCAATCGCTTGCCACAGCACGGGAGACATGAACCCAACCTCAGGAATGCTTGTGCAGAAGAGTCCACCCTTCCTGCACCTTAACAGATACCGGATCCCTAGCGACCTACGGCCCGCTTCGCGAGCATCCATTTTGACCCTTCCAATCCCAAAGGGTTCCCCGCCAGCTCGAAATCTCTGCGCTCGAAAGTTAATGAAGCTTATGATTCAAGCCGAGCCAAAAAGATTCGGCACAATGGGGAGAGCTATTTCACCAAGCTGTTGAGGACATCGCTATGGCCTACAAACTCTGGATCGACGGTCAATGGGTCGATAGCCAAGGGGGGGGATTGATGACCATCGAGAACCCGGCCACCGGCGAGAAACTGGCAGAGGTGGTGGATGCCAGCCCTGCCGATGTGGATCGGGCGGTGCAGGCTGCCCAAACAGCCTTCTACGATGGCCGTTGGTCGAAACTCACCCCCGGCGAGCGATCCCTGGCCCTCTGGAAATTGGCAGATCTGATCGAAGCTCGCGCCGCAGAATTGGCTCGTGTGGAATCGGAAAACACCGGCAAGCCCTACGAGTTCCTTAGCTTGGGGGGAGATTTGCCGTTTGCAGTGGATAATCTGCGTTTCTTCGCTGCTGCCGCCCGCGACATCCATGGCTTTAGCGCTGGAGAATACGCCAAGGGCTACACCTCCCTCTTTCGCAAAGAGCCGGTGGGGGTATGCGCTCAAATTACCCCCTGGAACTATCCGCTGATGATGGCCGTCTGGAAGATTGGCCCCGCCCTAGCTGCCGGCTGTACGGTGGTGCTCAAGCCTGCTCCTGCCACCCCCCTGACCACCCTGATGCTGGGGGAACTGATTGCTGAGGCCGGGATCCCACCAGGAGTGGTCAACATCGTTACCGGGGGCAACGCCACTGGCCAAGCCCTGGTGGAGCACCCGCAGGTGCGGATGGTCAGCCTCACCGGCTCTACCGCCACTGGCAAGCAGGTGATGCGGACAGCGGCAGATACTCTGAAGCGGGTGCATTTGGAACTGGGGGGCAAAGCGCCGTTTATCGTCTTCGAGGATGCGGATGTAGAGACCGTTGCTGCCAAGGCCACCTTTGCTGCCACCGTCAATACTGGCCAAGACTGCACGGCAGCCACCCGCGTCTATGTGCAAGAGAGCAAGCTGGCGCAGGTGCAAGAGGCCATTGTAGAGGCCATGCGCAAAGTAACAGTGGGATCCCCCTTTGAAGCCGGGGTGGAGATGGGGCCTTTGGTCTCAGCAGTCCAGCGGGAGCGGGTGATGGGGTTTGTGGAGCGGGCCAAAGCAGAGGGAGCCAAGGTACTGACCGGCGGGCGGATCCCTTCCCAGTTTGCCCAGGGCTACTACTATGAACCCACGGTGATTGTCAATGTTGATCAAAAAGCGGAGATCGTACAGAGTGAGGTTTTTGGGCCGGTTCTCACGCTCAGCTCGTTTCGCGAAGAAGCGGAAGCGCTACGCCTGGGCAATGACGTCCTATACGGGCTGGCGGCTTCTGTGTGGACTCAAGACATCGGACGAGCGATGAAGTTGGCCGCCGACCTGGAGTTTGGCACCGTCTGGATCAACGACCACATTCCCATTGCCTCTGAGGCCCCCCATGGTGGCTTTAAGCAATCAGGATTCGGCAAAGATCTCTCGGCAGAAGCGGTGCGCGACTACCAAATCACCAAGCACGTGATGATTGCAACCCGCTGAAGCGGTGCCCATTTTGAACAGAGATGACCACCAAACGGCAGTAGCCCACCCGGAGCATTCCCAGTCGGCGTGAAGCCGTTGGCGGCCTGGATTCCGAACTACTCCTTTGGGAAAGCGACTTGGGGTGGTTGCGTCAGCAGCGCGGAACGCTTGGGGAACTCCCTAAAACCGGTTTGGAACACCCCCAAAAACCCTCGGTCGCGAAAGCGCTGCGGAGCACTCAAGCGATAGACTGGGGTGTGAGCTCCCGATCCGCTGCGAATTGGCCCGATTGAACCCTTGATCGCCAAGCTTTATCCGTCAACCATGGGATCCGCAACTCTATCCGCCCCTTGTACCTTTCCCCTCACCGCTGTCGTGGGGCAGCAGGCGGCCAAGCTGGCTCTGCTGTTGGCAGCGGTGGATCCCAGCCTGGGGGGGGTAGTGCTGGTGGGGCCGCGTGGCACGGCCAAGTCGGTTTTGGCCAGAGGGATCCATGCCTTGCTACCGCCCATCGAGGTGATCGCGGGATCCTATTGCAACGACGATCCGGCGCGACCGGACACCTGGTCAGACTGGGCCAAGGCTCGCTACCCAGCCGGAGAGGTGCCGCCCACCCAAGTGATATCGCCCCCCTTTGTCCAGATTCCCCTGGGCGTGACCGAAGATCGGCTGCTGGGATCCGTGGATGTGGGAGCTTCGGTGGAGCTGGGAGAAACCGTCCTTCAGCCGGGGCTGCTGGCTGCCGCCCACCGGGGTGTGCTGTACGTGGACGACATCAACCTGCTGGATGACTCAATTGCCAACCTGCTGTTGACGGTGGTGGGCGATGGGGTGAATCGCCTGGAGCGGGAAGGGATCAGCCTGCAACACCCCTGTCGGCCCCTGCTGGTGGCCACCTACAACCCCGAGGAGGGATCCCTGCGCCCCCACTTGCTGGATCGCATGGCCATGGTGGTGCCGGTGGAGCGGGATCTGAGCCTGGAGGAGCGGCGGGAGATCACTCAGCGGGTCAACCAATTCAGCGATGCCCCCGAACCCTTTCTGGCACAACACCAGGCAGAATTGGAAGAAATCCGCACCCGCATCCTGCTTGCGCGAGAGTGGCTGCCTCAAGTCAAGCCGCGGCAGGAACAGATCCACTACCTGGTGCAAGAGGCCATCCGCGGCAATGTCCAAGGCCATCGAGGAGATCAGTTTGCCCTGCGAGCCGCCTGTGCCCTGGCCGCCCTGGAAGGACGGGATCGCCTGTTGGCCGAAGATCTGCAGCAGGCTGTGCAACTGGTGCTGCTGCCCCGCGCCCAATACGACCCCGACCAGCCCCCCCCTCCCCCCCCGCCACCACCCCAACAACCGCCTTCCAACAAGGATGGGGAAGACCAACAGGAAACGGATCCCCAACCAGAAAACCTGAGTCTGCCGGAAGAGTTTTTCTTTGAGCCAGAGCGCATTGCCCTCGACCCGCGCCTGCTGGCCTTTGCCCAGTCCCTCAACCAACGGGGAAAAACGGGATCCCGCAGCCTGGTGTTCAGCGCCGACCGGGGCCGTTACATCAAGCCCATCCTGCCCCAGGGATCCAACCCCCGCATTGCCGTCGATGCCACCTTGCGAGCCGCTGCTCCCTACCAGAAGAGCCGCCGCCAGCGACAACCGGGACGCGCCGTCGTCGTGGAACCGAGCGATATCCGCGCCAAAAAGCTGGTTCGCAAGGCCGGAGCCCTGGTGATCTTTGTGGTGGATGCCTCCGGCTCCATGGCCCTCAACCGCATGCAAGCGGCCAAAGGAGCGGCCCTGCGCCTGCTCACAGAAGCCTACCAGAACCGCGATAAGGTGGCCCTCATCGCCTTTCGTGGAGAAACTGCCGAAGTGCTGCTGCCCCCCACCCGCTCCATTGAGCTGGCCCGCCGCCGTTTGGAATCTCTGCCCTGTGGCGGGGGATCCCCTCTTGCCCATGCCCTCACCCAAGCGGTGCGGATGGGAGTCAATGCCCGTGCTGCCGGCGACGTGGGCCAGGTGATGCTGGTGGCCCTCACCGATGGTCGGGGCAACATCCCCCTCAGCCGCTCTCTGGGACGGAGTGACGGCAAAACTCAACTGGGGACGGATCCCATCGACCTAAAGCAGGAGCTGCGGGAGATTGCCCTGCGCATCCGCGCCCTGGGGTTGAAGCTGCTCTTGATCGACTCCCAAAGCCGCTTTGTAACCACCGGCTTCAGCGCCGAACTGGCGGAATTGGCGGGCGGACGGTACTTTCATCTGCCCCGCGCCACCGACCAGGGGATCGCAGCCGTGGCCCGCTCGGCCATGCAGGAAGGACGCACCTACTCCTGAGAGAACAGCCTCTCCGTCGGCGGAGGTTGTAACTTTTCTTAATGGTTGGTTATGATCCCTGTAGACGAACTTCACCTTGTCCCATGGCTACAGGACTCCTGCCCCAACTTTCCCTCCAGAATCCCATGGCTGTCGATTGGGTCAGTCGGGGGGTAAGCGCAGCCATTCGCGCCCTCTTCAAGCAGGCAGAGCGGCTAGAAGCGCGCGTACGGGTGGAGCCTGTTGCCAAACTGTTGCAGGGTCGTATCGATAGCTTTGAGTTGTTGGGCCAGCACTTGCAGATGTACAACGGCCTGAGGCTTTCGGCCTTGGAGCTGTTTTGCAACGCGGTGGCCATCGATTTCAGCCAAATTTGGCAGGGGAAGATCAAACTGCGCCAGCCGGTACAGGCCACGATGCGTGTGGTGCTGAGCCAAGACGATCTGGTGCAATCGTTTAACACACCTTTTGTGCTGAACAGGCTGGCCCTGGTGGGACAGGATGGCAGCCCCCTATCCTTCCATCACGTCCATATCAGCATCACCCCGGCGCGGCAACTACAATTGCAGGCAAACGTACGGCAGGGAGAAGCCAGGGCTTTCCGCGTCGGTTTTTCCGCCCAGGTTGAGGTGCTGGAGCGGCGTCGCATCCGCTTTACAGATCCGGTGTTTGCAGGCGGCACAGAAGAGGAGCTGGCCTTGAGCCGGGCCTTGGTAGACCGCCTGAATGGGCTGCTGGATTTGGATCGGCTGGCCTTGCGAGGCACTGAGCTGCGGGTCGATCGGGTGAACTTACAGCCCCAGCAGATGATCCTGTATGGCAGTGCCACCCTGGCCCAATTTCCCACACGCCAACCCCAATGGGAAAGTGCTTGACAGCCTTTCAAAGGGCGGCTATGCTCAATAGTGGTGAGGAGTGAAGAGAAGAAGCCTCTGGGGTCGAAACACGGACAGACTCCCAGGGGTTTTTTCATGCCTCAGGAGCTTGAATGCTCTGCTCTGCCCCTCGATCTGTTGAACTTGTAGTCCTTTGACTCAGACTGGGACACCACACCCAAAACGTTGTCGCGTCTTCGCGTTAGCGTTGCGGTTCCCGTCAGGGTGCCGTAGGCATAGCAATAGCGTTGCCGAGCAATAATGCAGGCGGCCAAAGGCTTTTCTCAATGGCCCAGGCGCTTCACCCTAACCTAAAACGACTATAATTGCTCAACGTTGGTTACGCCTGGGGAGCAAGCTGTCTTTGCTGTGATGTCCACAGCTTTGCCAACCGGAATACGGCGCGGCTTCTTTAAAGAATGGGGTAGCTGGGTATCCTAAAAGCTGGGGTTACGGCATCCTCCTTTATTCATGGGGATGAAGTGGCTCAAGACATAACGGTCATTTTAAGACCTGGGAAAGAACTCTTCAGCCTTGACCGTGAGGGGATGTTTATTCTTCGCCTGCGGTTGGTTCACTATTCAAGCAGGTCTTGTCAAAGCGAGCACACCGAGTTTGAAACAGCAACTACTCCGCCTACTTGAGTTTTGGCGCCGCCGCTTTCCCCACAGCCTGCGTACCCAGGTGGCATTGGTCATTGCCAGCCTCTCGTTTGTCCCCAACCTAGTTTTCATCCTGTCAGTGCAGTGGATCTGGCCCGACACGCAGTTCAGCACTGAAGGGATCCTTCTGTTGCTGCTGTGGATCCCGTTGCTGGCGGTGCTATCGGCGGTGGTGGGCTATGCTCTGTCCTCCATGATTTTGCGCCCCCTCACCCTGCTGGCTCGCGAGTTGGCCCATCTGGAAACCTTGATCAACCAGCCCGCCCGTTGGAATCTGCTGCTCCGCCCCGGGGATCCCCAGGAAGCCCTGATCTTGCGGCAGGCTTTTGCCCAGTTGCTGCGCCAGATCCAGATTGATCAAATGCGGCGAGAAGCCTTTACGGCCACACTGGTTCACGACCTGAAAACCCCCCTCATTGCCTTTGGGCACCTGCTGAGCGCCTTCAAACAGGATCAACAGCTCGATCCGGAGCAACGTCGCGCTCTGCTGGATCGCATCCTGCAGGAAAACCAACACAATCTCTCCCTGGTGCAGAAAATGGTGGAGGCCCACCGCCTGGAGCGGGGGGAGATCGAGCTGCATCCTCGGCCTTGTGATCTGGGATCCCTGGCCAGAAGGGTGGCCGAGCGCATGGGATCCCTGGCCCAAGAACGGGGGATTGACCTGCGAGTGGAAGGGGAAGGGTGGGGCAACGCCGATGAGGCAGAGCTGGAGCGGGCGCTGGTGAATCTGGTGGACAATGCCTTGCGCTATGCACGCCATGCAGTGGTGCTCACTGTCAGCCCCCGCCAGATCCAGGTGCAGGATGATGGCCCCGGCTTACCTGCCCCTTTGGAAGAATTGGCCCAGCCCTATGTGACCCAGCCCATTCACATTGCCGGCCACCATTACCCAACTGGCTCAGGAGGTCTGGGGCTATACATCGCCAAGCGCATCCTGCAGGCCCACGGGGGAGACTTGCAGTTGGTCAAGACGGGATCCCAAGGGACTACTCTGGCCCTGGTGTTGCGCTGACTCTCTCTCAGCAGCTCAACCCCGGCACGGGTACCTCAATCAACGGGGCGACCCCGGTACATCAATCGGTACTTCACCTGCGGGGTCAAGTCTTTTTGCCCTGGATTCCCTTCTGCAGCGATGGGTTGTGGAGGGGCGGTGGGAGAGTGCGCGATCGGCTGCGGGGGAGTGGTGGAAGAAGATGTACGGCTGACCTCCCCAGGCCATACGCCCGCTTGCTCCAGAGCCCTGTAGAGTGCCGCCGTGTCAATAGGCAAAAACCACCTGGCAGCCTCGTAAATTCGTTCGAGGGAGTGGAGAATATCGTCAGCCTCTGCCAAGCCGGGGATCACATCTGCTGCCCCCTGATAGATTGCCCAGCGCCGCTCTGCAGGCTCGATGTGGCGACGGGGGTGATGAGTCAGGATCACAGGGAGATTGGGCAGCTTACTTTGGCACTCTCGACAAAAAGCATAAGGGTTAAACAGCCCTGTCGTCATGTCCACCACCATCAGATCCAGATCCAGAGGCTGACTTGCTGCCACCTCCAGCAGATCTGCACGCGGGGAAACCAGCACCACAGAGTGCCCCTGAGACTCCAGCCCTAACTTCCAAAGATGAGCCTGCAACGGTTGGCCCTGAGCTAGCAGTATAGTTTTGCTCACAGTGGATGGAGAGATGTGAGTAGGAGGGAAGGCGAAGGCTTGCACCACTTGATGATCCGTTATACGTCAGAATCCTGCCCGGGGCCTAATGTAGCATCCTTAGGAGGAGCAAATGGTGACCGGATATACAAGTGCTGCTGTTTAGGCCCAACACTCTGTTAAATAAACCTTATTAAATCCGGATCCTCAGCAACCGACAGCCCATTTCTGGGTGCAGCCTGTCCAATGGCCTCAACGTTTGTCTTGCTCAATTCAATCTGGGATCCCTTCTTTCTCGCTTTCCAATTCAGCTTGCAGGGCCTGCCACTCCTCCGGAGACAGCGAGTGGAGCTTCTCTTGAAGTTGCTGAGTCTCGAAGCTGGCCCACTGAGCCTTCAGGGTCATTTCCCCCCGCAGCACCCGCCTCAGGTAGCCAAAAGTCCACCCCAAGCAAGCCAGCAGGAGCACCACGCTCGATATCTGCTGCGCAGCCCCCGTATCCAAGCCCGCCCAAAGCAGCAGGCCATAGAGGATCCCTCCCCCCAACAGCAGGGCTAAGCCTATAACGAGAACATCCAATCTGCGCATGGCTCAGTGGATCGACAAACGGCTGACCTTACAGCGACCGGGGCTTGGGCCGGAACGTCATGAAGGGAGCCAAGAGCACCATGCCGGGAAAGAAAAACAAGACCAAGAAAAACATCAGCACCTTTTCCCAAGCACCGCCTGAAGTCCAGCGCTTGTCCACATACAGCAGAGATAACAGAGGCAACACCAGCAGATAGAGAACAGCCAAGCCAGCGTAAGTTAACCCAATCAAAGATGGAGTAGAAACCATGTCGAGTGCGTCCCACAGCTATTTGACCTGTGTCCAACAAACCTAACAGCATTGTAAAGGGATTTGTTGGCTGGAGGGAGTCCCTAACTCGGCCAACGGGCTACAGGCTGGTACTAATTGCCCCAACGGGGCAGGTGGCAACACACTGTTCGCACATGACGCAGCGGTTGCGGGAGAACTCCAGTTTCCAGTTGGGAGCAGAAATCTTCAGGGCCTCAGTTGGGCAAACCCCCGTACACAATCCACAGTCCACGCACAAGTCAGGGTCGATTTGAATTTCCTTGGCCCGTTCAGTCACCTCAATGCCCAAAGACTGTACCCACTCCAAGCCTGCTTCCACCTGGTCGATATCCCCTGACAGCTCCACCACCAAGGTGCCCACTTCATTGGGGGCTACCCTGGCGCGCACAATATTGGCAGCCACATCGAAGTCTTTGGCCAACCGATAGGTGAGGGGCACATTCACCAAATGGCGGGGAAAAATGAGGGTGACTCGTTTGCGCACGGATCCTGGGGGTTTTGAGTGCAGCGATTTTCTTCAGTATGGCAAGCTTGACGGATCAGTTTGGCCGTGAATGCAGCTCAACTGCCGGTGACATACTCCCGCTCTCATGCTGAAGCAGAGCGCTATGCCTACGGCACCCTGACGGGAACTGCGCCGAAGATCGCGGTCGCGTCGCGTTGCGTAGCAACAAAGAGGGCGGGGCTTCCCGGCGGGCTAGCTAAGGCAAACTGCGTAGCGGTAGGACAGGGCTTTTAGTAAGCTCAGTTTTTTGGGAAAGATCACCAGAGCCAGCGCGTGAGACAACGGTACCATTACCGGCACGCCCCTCCCAGCAAAAGCCATCTGTGGAAGCCGACCCAGAGCCTGCCACAATAGGATAGAGAGTGTCCCCGATCCCTATGAACTCATCTTTTGCTGAGGCTCGCCTCAACTCAGAGCAGTACCGGCAGATGCTGGTGCGGGATGGTGAGCGTCGCTTCCGCGAGTGGCACACGGCCTTCCTCAAGTATCAACGGCAGTTTTTGCAAGAGATGAAGCAACTGCGTCTCCAGGGTTCTTTGCATCGCTGAATGGTTAATGCCCACTGTCCCCACCTTGCCCTCACTGACAGTTTTTTCTGAGTCCGATCCCTCCCTGAAGCCTACGGCCTGCCAAGGCGAACGGCAGGAAACCTTGGAATTGTTGGAGTGGCCCCGCCTTTGTCAACACTTGGCCACTTTTGCTGCCACACCCTTGGGCCGTCGTGCCTGCCTAGAGCTGGATCCCTGGCAGAGCCGCGCCGATAGCGAAGCCTACCTTGAGCAGACTGAGGAAGCAATCCGCCTCGATCGCACACAGGCGGGGGGCCTTTCCATGGCAGGGATCCACAACCTGCTGCCGGCTTTGGAACGGGCCGAACGGGGGGGGATCCTGAGCGGGGAAGAGCTGGTGCAGATTGCTACAACTCTGGGGGCAGCCCGCCGCATTCGTCGTCTGATCGATGACCACGACCATCTGCCACACCTGCAGGCTTGGGTGAGCAACCTGCGCACCTACCCGGAGCTAGAGCAGGAGATCTTCCGCTGCCTGGAGGAGCATGGCGAGGTGCGGGACAGCGCCAGCCCTACCCTTGCCAATCTGCGCCAGCAGCAACGGCAGCAACGCAGCCAGATCCAAGAGCGCCTGCAACAGTTAATGAGCCAGCACCCCCAGGCGCTGCAGGACAACCTGATCGGCCAGCGGCAGGGACGGTTTGTCCTGATGGTCAAGGCCACCCATCGGGATCTCATCCGCGGCATTGTGCATGACAGCTCTGCCAGTGGGGCCACCCTCTATGTGGAGCCCTACGCCGTGGTGGAACTGGGCAACCGCTGGCGAGAAACCCAAGTTCAGATTCAGGCGGAGGAAGAGCGGATCTTGGCCGCCCTCTCGGCTCAGGTGGCCTCCGTCGCCGCTGATCTAGAGCATTTGCAGGGGGTAATGGTGGGGTTGGATGTGGCTCTGGCCCGGGGTCGCTACAGCCTCTGGCTGGACGGCAATCGTCCCCAGTTTGTCTCGGCAGGATTGCGCCTGCGTCAGGCCAAGCACCCTCTGCTGCTCTGGCAGTCCCGCGCTGCTGCCCCTTCGGAGGGTCAAGGCTCTGCTGTTGTCCCCATCGACTTCACCCTCTCGGACTCGATTCGGGTCGTAGTCATCACCGGCCCCAACACCGGCGGCAAAACCGTTGCCTTGAAAACCCTGGGGCTGTTGGTGCTCATGGCCAAGGCGGGGATCTTCCTGCCGGCTCAAGATCCGCCCCAACTGCCTTGGTTCGACAAGGTTTACGCCGACATTGGGGACGAACAATCGCTGCAACAAAATCTCTCCACCTTTTCAGGGCACATCCGCCGCATCAGCCGCATGGTGCAGGCCCTGCAGTCCACTCCAGAGCCGGCCCTTGTCCTGTTGGATGAGGTGGGGGCGGGCACGGATCCCACTGAAGGCGCTGCCCTGGCGGCTGGGCTGTTGGAGTATCTCTCAGAAAAGGCACTGCTTACCCTGGCCACCACCCACTACGGCGAGCTGAAGGCCCTGAAGTACCAACATCCCTGCTTTGAAAATGCCTCGGTGGAGTTTGATGAGGTCACCCTGGCCCCCACCTATCGCCTCTTGTGGGGGATCCCAGGCCGCTCCAATGCCTTGGCCATTGCCCAACGGCTGCAGTTGGATCCAGAGATTCTGCGGCGGGCCCAGCAGCACCTGCAGGGGGAAAGCCAGGTGGATCAGGTGATTGCCGGCCTGGAAGCGCAGCGAGCTCAATTGGAAGAGCGGGCGGCCCAGGTGGGATCCCTGCATCGAGAGCTGGAGAGCCTGTATCAACAAATGCAGCAGCGCAGCCGCCAAATTGCCGAGCGAGAAGCCCGGCTGGAGCAGAAGCAAAACCAAGAACTGCAAGCCCTGTTGGCTGCTGCCCGTCAGGAAGTGGCTGCCGCCATCCGCAAATTGCAGCAGGGAGAGGATCCCCAACGCATTACTGCCGAGCTGACACAAATCCAGCAGCGCTACTCTCCCCCACCGCCGCCTGTGGATATGGAGTTTGTGCCAGAGGTGGGAGATCGGGTGCGGCTGAGAGGCTTGGGGCAGACGGGAGAGGTGATCGCTGTCGAAGGAGATGTATACGTAGTGCGCAGCGGCATCCTCAAATTCACAGTGCCACGGGGGCAGTTGGATCCCATTGACGAACACCAGGCTAAGCAGCGCCAACGCCCCAAAGCCCCACCTCCCTCCCCTGCAGCCACAGCTCCCCTGAACCTGCGCACCAGCCAGAACACCCTCGATCTAAGGGGAAAAACCGTTGCCGAGGCTGAGGCCATTCTGGAACGGCACTTTGCCCAAGCTCCCCCCGGCCCCGTCTGGATCATCCACGGCCACGGCACAGGGCGCTTGCGGGCCGGTGTACAGGCCTACTTGCAGAATCACCCTCGTGTTCAGCGTTTTTCAGCCGCTGATCCCCAGGACGGAGGCACTGGAGTGACTGTGGCTCATCTGCAATGAGCCTTGCCAGTTCCGGAGGGCTTTGGATCCAAAGCCGAGATAGAGCTCATGGCCCCAATGGCCTATGGCCTATATTTTTTTGTGATTTACGTGGAAAATATGCGGTCATTTCAGTTCAAACTAGAACACCACACCCGCACCCAAAACGTTGGTCGCGTCTTCGCGTCAGCGTTGCGGTTCCCATCAGGGTGCCGTAGGCATAGCAACAGCGTTGCGGTTCCCGTCAGGGTGCCGTAGGCATAGCAATAATGCAGGAAGCCAGAAGGCTTTTCAAGGACTCCGTCCCGCTAGCGCGGTCGCGTCAGCGTTGCGTAGCAACACAGTAGCCTAGGCGTCTCACCCCAGCCTGAAACGACCATAGTTCCTGAGAGCTATCATCTCCAGACAGCCGTGAGCCCAAGCTTTCTTCCCCCCTTCGGAAGAGGGATCAGAGGTGGTTGGGTTGGCGTTATCGGGTCGGAGACCGAACAAACGCCGGAGAATGTCTCAAGCTTGACTTTGGAGCACTGCCGCTGCTGAGCTGAGGGGCTGGGATCCCCTCTGTTGCCGCCGGCTTTGCCAGAGCCAGTAACCCCGTACCAGTTGGCTATCTCCAATCAGCTTCAACATCACCGCCACCGTCGCACCTGTCCAACTGAGAGGCCCAAAGGCAGTGCCCGCTGCGGCCAACAGCGCCAACCCAGAAAGATTCAGCCCCAAGCCTTGCACCCACATCCACAAGACGGTCTCGCGCTCTGACATCTGCCTGCTCCTAGAGGAGAAATAGAATAGCCCTACTGTCCTGAATCTGAGCGGAGATGGGGATGGGGTTGAACCTTGGCACGGCTGCCCAAAGCTGCACACTTCAGGGGGGCAGTATTCCCTACGGACTGGCTGCTTAACCCATCCACTCCTGCAATCGGGCCAGGGCCAGCCGCTTTCGGGCGGCAGAGCGTACCGTGCCCTCTGTGAGTCGATTGAAGCCATGCACCAACCCCTTGCCCCCCAAAGCCACCAGCGTCACCCGATGGGTTTGCCCTGGCTCAAAACGCACTGCATTGCCGGAAGGAATGTTGAGGCGCATGCCAAAGCTGGCGGCGCGATCGAAAGCCAGGGCCCGGTTCACCTCGAAAAAGTGAAAATGGGATCCCACCTGAATGGGCCGATCCCCTCGGTTGGTGACCTCCAGCGTCACGGTGGCCCGCCCGACGTTGGCCTGGATGGGATCCTCTGCCAGCAGCAGTTCCCCCGGGATCAAGGCTGGCTCTGTGTTGGCAGCAGGTGTGGTTTTGGATTTGCGGCCAGGGGACATGGGAACAACCTCCTGAAGTCTTTATATCTTTGGAGCATCCGGGGGATCCCTGAAAGCGGGCAGCCCCAACGCTAGCGAATGGGGTGGTGCAAGGTAACCAGCTTGGTGCCGTCGGGGAAGGTGGCCTCCACTTGGATTTCGGGGATCATCTCCGGGATCCCGGGCATTACGTCCTCGCGGGTCAGCCATGTCAGCCCCTCGCTCATCAATTGGGCAACGGTTTTCCCTTCTCGCGCCCCTTCCAAGACCGCTGCGCTCAAGTAGGCCACTGCCTCAGGGTAATTGAGTTTGAGGCCCCGCTGTCGCCGATCCCGAGCCAACTGGGCAGCCAGGTAGATCAACAACTTGTCTTTCTCCTGAGGAGATAAGTACATGGGGCAACCTCAAAGATACAGAGGGATACAAGGGGGACAGCAGCAGGCCCAGTTGGCCTAGAGTTGACTTAACTCCTGCGCAGAAGTCCCCAGTCTCAGCGCAGCGGACTGTTCTCCGCAACAAGGTAGTTAGACCTAGTTCATCTTTTACCACTTCTGGGCAAAAAAGGGGGCAGGGGGTTTCCCTCTCTGCTGCACAACCAACAGCCTCAACCTTTTTTGGCAGCGGGTGTTGCAACTCCCTTCCTGGGCAACTCGTTCTAAAAGAGTAACAATAGGTGCATATAGATTAGAGGACGTAAAATAGATTAGAGGACGTAAAAGTTTGTCTGGATTCCTATCTCAGCTCTGAGTTGGTTTATCCTGGAGCAATTTACCGGCTCTGTATTAACAGTTCCCTTTGATAAGTGTTGACTGGTTCTTTTGATCGGCCATGAAACTCGAACTGACTCCCCGCCAGCGGAAGATTCTCTGGGCAACGGTGCGCAGCTACATTGCGACGGCTGAACCTGTCGGTTCCAAAACCTTGGCCCAGTCCTATAACTTTGGGGTGAGCACGGCCACCATTCGCAACGACCTGGCCACCCTTGAGCAGGTGGGGTTACTGTTTCAGCCCCACACCTCTGCCGGGCGGGTTCCTTCCGACTTTGGCTATCGGGTTTATGTCAACGATTTGTTGAACTCCGCCAACAGCGGTGGGATCCCTCACGATGCTCCTCAGCCGGATCCCCATCCCGCTCTGCAACAGTTGATGGATCAGCTTGGCCGTGAGTTGGGGGACGACTTAGACAGTCTCCTACAGAGGGTGGCTCAGCTTTTGGCCCATCTGAGCGGTTGCCTTGCTCTTATCACTCCTCCTCAGGGGCCGGTGGTAGCCATTCATCATGTGCAGTTGGTGGCGGTAGCACCAGGGCGGGTGATGGTGTTGGTGGTCACCGACTCCTATCAAACCCATTCGGCTCTGGTCAGCCCCCCCGACTGGCCCAGCGACTCCCGAGAGGATTTGGAAGATGAATTGCAATTGCTCAGCAACTTTCTCACCCTAAAGTTGCGGGGCAAAACCTTTGCCGAGTTGCAGGATCTAAGCTGGCTAAAGCTGGATGAAGAATTTCGTACCTACGGCCATTGGCTGCAGCAACTGCTGCGCTCGGTGGTGCAACGCTGTCTACAGCCCTCTCTGGGGCAGGTGTTCAGTGCCGGGATAGCCGAGTTAATGCGTCAGCCGGAGTTTTCTCAGGCCCGGCAGGTGCAGGCGGTGATGCAGTTGATTGAGGAAGGAGCCAAGCAACTGCAGGGGATGATCGGGCTCCATTTCGCCGATGGGGGTGACCCGCAGTTGGCGCACCTGCCCTCTCTGCCAAGCCCAACGGAGATGGATCAGGAGTCAGGACAGTATACCCCCAGGATCCCGGTGATCATCTACATCGGCAGCGAGAATCCGCTGGAGTCTCTGCACCACTGCACAGTTATCGCCTCCACTTACCACCGTCGCTCGACTCCTCTGGGTACTGTCACCTTGCTGGGGCCGACCCGGATGGCCTACGAGCGCAGCATTGGTGCTGTGCAGGCGGTGGCCTCTCATCTGACGCAGGCTCTTGCCTAGGGGATCCCCTGGGGGCAGCAGGGTCTGGGTTGCACCTGAACAATAGCAAGCTGTGGCCAGGCTCTCTCCTCTCCACCTGCGGGTACAGTGCGCCATCCGGCAGCGGCAACTTCTTCACCCCAGCCAGCGGCTGCTGGTGGCTTTTTCGGGCGGGCAGGATTCTTTTTGCCTGCTCCAAGTCCTGCGGGACCTACAACCTCGCTGGGGCTGGCAGATTTTCGTTTTGCATTGTGATCACCGCTGGTCGGTAGATGAAACGGAATGTGCTCGCTTCTTGCAGGGGTGGCTGCAGCAGCAGGGGCTACCCCATGCCGTTGAGACTGCGGATCCCATCCGCCGAGATGAAGCAGGGGCCAGGGCTTGGCGCTACCAACAACTGGACAAATGGGCCCGCATCTGGGATTGCAGCGCTGTTGTGATGGGTCATACAGCCAGCGACCGGGCCGAGACGTTTTTGTGGAACTTGTTGCGGGGAACAGGAGCCGCCGGGCTGAGCAGTCTAGATTGGCAGCGCCGCCTGGACGACCGGGATCCCACCTCTGCCCAGGTGGTACGACCCCTACTGGGTCTATACCGTTGGGAAACTGAGCAATTTTGCCAACAGCACCAATTGCCTGTCTGGCCGGATCGTAGCAACCAAGATCTGGCCCATGGCCGCAACCGCCTCCGCCTAGAGGTGGTGCCCTACCTGAAGCAGCACTTCAATCCACAACTGGAAGCAGCTTTGAATCGGGCTGCCACACTGCTCCAGGCAGAACATGAGCTGGTGGTAGCCCAAGCAGCCCAACTATGGCCACAGGTGTATGAGCCTGCTTTGCCAGGGCTGCGACGGGATCCCTTGCAAGCTGCCCCCTTGGCTCTGCAGCGGCAGGTCATGTTCCAGTTTTTGTCCCTGGTGTTGCCCCACTACCCCACCTTTGACCAGGTGGAAGCCGGGATCCAGCTCTTGAAAGCAGGGCAAGGCAGCCGCAGCCCCGATTACCCAGGTGGGCGCTGGCTAGAAGTGAAAGGGGATCACTTGGTTTGTTTCCATTAGTTTTTTCCATTAATTCCACTTCCCCAAAGGGAAGCGACTCTCCCCGATTGTAACCCTTGCCCAGAGCGGGATCGACCGGGTGAACGGAAGAATCAGGGTTTGAGGCTTGTCGCCGACCCTGTCGCTGACTATGTTGGTGTAGAAATTAACATGGGGCCCTGTGTTTGTGTTGAGGTTACCAGGGAGCTGCTTCTGAGAAGCTGAAGCAGGGGGCCAATGAAGCGAAAGGGAGAGGCTAGGGAGCAACGACATAGCAATCCTGAAAGAGGCGCTCGTTGTCTCCCCATTTTGCTAAGCTTGCTTCCGCTGCAGGCATGAAGACTAGGCTTGAGGCCCAATTTCTGGGTAAAAGTTCCTAAGGAGCTGGGATCCCTGTCTGGGCAGCTTGCGAACCTTAAATTCCTGGGGATTTGCTGGGTGGGCTCTCTCTGGCTACCTCTTGCCTGCGGCGATCCCCGATACCGCAGTCACCGCAGCATTCCGGTCGCTTGAAGTCATCCCAATGGATGCAAGCCCGGCAGCCTTTCAGCATTTCTGGCCAGCGTTCTCGAATTAACAGTTGCCGCAGTTTGACTTCCCGTGACTCCTGAAAGGGGTGTTGGAATTGCTCCATAGCTATTGGGTTTCCCAGCTCTCTTATCTGGTATAAAAGCAGATTTGAGTTTGGGATCGAGAAACATCAGTATAGCTTAAGGTTTGGGTGCCTCAATCTTTTTTGTTGGTTTAAGGCAGTTGATATAGACCAATCCGCTTTTATCCATCACCTTGGGAAAAGATTTACCAAAAAATGTAAATAGGTTACATAAAACTTAGCTCATTTTTTCTCCGCTTAAAACAAAGGTGGGATCCAGTGCCAGCAGTATTTGAGTCCGACCGCGGTGTTCCAGGCGGTTCACCGCCGATTGAATCACCTCCACATGATGAGCTCGCACAGCGGCCAGGCCGGCGGAAAGGCCGTAGAGCCCATCCAAAGAGTTGGTCGTCGCCACGACCCGTCCGTTGGGGCTGAGATGGCTCCAGCAGGCTTCCAAGATCTCGCGTAGGGGATGGCCCCCCTCAATGCAGATGCGATCCGGTGCTGGAGAAAGGTGTTGCAGACAAGCGGGGGCAGTACCTTGAATCACCTGCACGTTGGTGAGGCCAAACTTCTGGCAATTGCTCTCGATCAGGCTGACCACCTCTGCATCTCGCTCGATGGCGATCACGCGAGCTTTGGGGCACAGAATAGCCGCTTCAATGGCAATGGTGCCGGTTCCGGCGCCGATATCCCATAGGCAGTGGTTCTCCCCCAGGCGCAACTGGCTCAGCACCAACACGCGCACCTCGCGAGGGCTCATCGGGATCCCTGGGATGCGTTCAAAGGCAGAGTCCGGGATCCCTGGGGTGCGGTAGGGCCAAGAGAAGGCAGTTGACATGGGAAAGTACTGTCGCAGAGAAAGTTTGCCTATACATATCCCTCAGCATAGAGCGAATGCTCGACAGGCCATCACCAATCTGAGGAAGGTGTCGTTTCTCCCGCCCAATCACCTTGTCCAGATGTGCGTCACAAACCCCCTCCGAGCCCGCCGGAGTGATTGGAGCAAGTCCCAACCGGGAAAGCTGCAATCTAAAACCAAAATGATCCTGCTCCCCTCAGGAATCGAGTTGGACGCTATTGGAAGTTCTGGAGATAAGCGGGATCCCTGTTACTCAAGAGCTACTTTTGTACTGGATGTAGCCGGTGCTGCCGGAAAAAGCTGTGGTTGGAATGACGATTGCCATGAGAAGATCTTAAGGACGTTTGCTGGAACTGGAGCCTATCAAACCATTTATCCAGAGGATAAGCCTTGCTCGCAGATGTAGCCAAATCTCATCGTTGGCTCGCAACAGGAATAGAACATATAGGCTCAATACGACCAAGATACATAGGTTCCCCAAAAAAGTGTAGGTTTGAATAATTTGATCAGGGCTCCAGCCAAAGTCGTAGTTTAGGCGGTTCATATCCCCTCCGGCATCTCCTTGACCGCCCAACAAAGTTCCCCAGGGAACCTCGGCCAATCCCAGTCTGATGCTGCGCCATTCCCAAAAGCTTCTCCACAAGCTGCTAGCTGCGATCCCCAGCACGATAAATCGCCAAAAGTCCCATCGCCAGCGGTCTGGCAGGGGGAAGTAAAAGCTGGCCATCAAAAAGGTGCTGAGATAAAACTCCCCTCCAACACCACCAAAGGTAATTAACAGATCCTGGGTGCGATTGGGCATCAGCCAGGTCATACAGAACTGTGATAGGGCAAGAAGAACGGCCAGTGCCTGCAGCCATCTTATCTGCTCCTGGCGAGCCGACCAGAACAGCAAAATCAGCAAAAAGAGGATTCCAAAATACACAAAGGGATCCCTCTGCGAGCTAATGCTTGTCCAGCCGATGGGCAGAGGCAAAGCCCGATACCCGCTCCACCAGGCGATGGTGGCATGGCCGAGCTCGTGAATCCAAATGTGCCAGGGCAAATGCAGCAACTGCAATAAGCCGATGTTGTTCACCATCAGGGCCATTGCCAAAGCAGCCGGGTAAGCCCAAGCGTTCACCGACCAGTTGCCAAAAGAAAACCGATCCCAACGCTGCCGGGATCCCAGCTTTAGGCTCTGCCGCCAGAGCAAACGTGAGCCGCGGAAAGCGCAAATTTCCACTTGCTCCAGCCGTGGGATCCGCAGTTGCTTCAAGATCAGAAACAGCTGGGCAGCGGCAACTTGGGGGGAGAGCGCAGGCTGGTCGAGGGATCCCAGCAGGTGGACGTGCAGGGTCTCGTCGGCAAAGTCTACTCGGGCACACCAGCGACGCCGCAGTAGCTCCATCCGCACAACCTGCACAATCGACTGGACGTGTCCAGCTCGCGCCAGGGTTAGGAGATCCGGTGGTCTGGGCATCCCAAGATACCTCATCGGAGAACAAGCAGGGAGAAGAAGGGGCGAGCCTCTCCATATCATCCCCCAGCCCTGCAGGCAAGAGCGGAATTGCGCTCCTTCCCAGGCTGCTCCGAGAGCGGGTTGGTATAGTTGAGGGCAGCAGGTGTGGGGAGTGGATGGAAGGTCATGCCTGAATTGGGCAAGCCGAGGTCAAGGCGGATATGGGGAGCGATGCTGCTGTTGAGCTTGGCGGGAGCAGGACTGTTTCCCCCTCCATCTGTCCAAGCCCAGACGACCACAATCCCAGGGTTATCTCGCATCGACCGCTGGCACTACGACCCTCAGCAAGGGCGGCTGGAAGTCAACACCCAGGGAGAGGTGCGGCCTTTCCTGTTTGTTCTGCAAAACCCCCCCAGAGTGGTGCTGGACTTTCCCAACACCCGCTTTGGACGGGAGTCCCAAACCCAGACCTTTGCGGGCCGTGTTGCTTCTCTGCAGATTAGCCAGCTTACGGATACCATCACCCGCTTTGTGCTGTATCTGCAGCCGGATCAGCCCCTCAGCCTCAATCAACTGCAACTGCTCACCGCCGGCCCCTCCCGCTGGGCTGTTCAATTCACCCAGGCCGCTCCCCCTTCGCCACTGTTTCCCCCCTCATCTGCCGGCTCATCAGCTCCCATCCCACTGCCCCAGAGCCAAGCTGTCGGATCCCCCCCACCCCTGCCTGTCTCCCGCTCCGGCCATCAAATTTTAGAGGTATCCCCGCAAGCAGAGGGCTTTTTCATCCGTACCCAGGGCAGCCCCTCCACCACGGTGCGGCGCATCCTCGATCCGGATCGGGTGGTAGTGGATTTTCTCAACACCACACTCAGCCCTGCCCTCACCCAGCGAGCCTACATCATCAACCGTCTGGGGGTTTCGCGGCTGCGCATTGGGCAATTTGAGCCCACCATTGCTCGGGTAGTGCTGGATGTGGATTCCTCCGGTGGTGATTGGGAAGCCCGCTACGACCCACAGCGGGGCGGGATCTGGATCCAGCCTGCCGGTGGTGCTGCCCAGGCCAGCCTTCTGCCTGAAGTCAGCTCTGCCAACAGCAGTGGGCCGCTGGCGACGTTGCAATCGGTTCAGCTCCAGGGCAACCGATTGATCATCAGCGCCGATGGATTCATGTTTTACCGGGCTGGCTGGGATCCTGAGAGTGGTGGCTACCGTATCAATGTGGCACCGGCACGCCTGCCTCAGTCCATGCCGGATCCCGGCTTGCCCGTCAATGGCCCGGTGGAGCGGATCCGCTTTGTGCAGGAAGATGCCCGCACAGTCAGTATCCTCGTACAACCTGCCGAAGCCTTTAATGTCTTCGAGCCCAACCCCGGCCAGGGATCCCGCCGCATTACCCTGCAACTGCAACCTCTAAATGCTCCTCTCCCTGAGCAGGCGCCTGCCCAAGCTCCGCGTCCTCCCCAGAGCCAGCCGGTTATCGCCATCGACCCCGGCCACGGGGGACGGGATCCCGGTGCCATCGGGGTAGATGGGATCCAAGAAAAGGACATCGTGCTCTCCGTTTCCCACCAGGTACGACGACTGTTGCAGGAGCGGGGGTATGGAGTGGTGATGACCCGCACCGATGACCGGGAAGTGCTGCTGCAGCCGCGGGTGGATATGGCCGTTCAGGCCAACGCTGCCCTGTTGGTGAGCATTCATGCCAACGCCCTGGATCGCTCCGGCGTGCACGGCATCGAGACCTACTACCTGCGACCCGATAGTGCCGAGCTGGCCGCCATCTTGCACCGCAGCTTGGTCAGGGCCACCGGCGCTGCTGACCGGGGGGTGAGACGGGCCCGCTTCTTCATGGTGCGGGAAACACCTGTGGGCATGCCCTCCGTGCTGCTGGAGTTGGGGTATGTAACCAACCCAACCGAAGGGCGAAAATTGGCCACTGCCGAATATCAGGCCCTCTTGGCGCGGGCTATTGCCGACGGCATCGAGACCTTCTTGCGCAGCCGCTAGCCGTTCGGTTGAGCTTGTTCATGTCTATCCGGATCTCTCAGGATCTCTTTTGATCCAATGATTGAGTCAACTGTTGATCTGGTTGATCTCAGAGAGAAGCCAGGGAAGCTGTCGCCGAGATTCTCGAAAGCAGGGTAGGATACAGCAGCTTAGGCCAAGTTGACACTCCTACGACTTGAGTCGTGGGATTCTTACACAGTCCACAAAGAGACCCGTAAAGGCGTTGTCAAGACGCCCCTACACAGTTCCTTGGGGTTTTGCCCCAAAGTTCTGCTTACTTGTAAGTCGCTGATTGGGTTTTTCACCAAGGATGGCGACTAGGTATAGTCTAGCCTAGAGCGACTCAAGTCGCTTGCGGGCTTTTCCTCCCCGTACTGAAGTGCGGGGCTACCCAGCTATCCGAATGTGTTGAGGAGAACGGAGCATGCAGTGGGAGTGGGGATCAGATCCGGATCCCAGTTGGCCAATTGGGGTGTTTGACAGCGGCTTGGGTGGGCTGACGGTTTGGCGAGCTCTGCGCCGCCGGCTCCCCCACGAACGGCTCATCTACTTCGGCGACACGGCGCGGGTGCCTTATGGGGAGCGCTCGCCAGAGGAGATCCTGGCCTTTGTGCGGCAAATTCTGACGTGGATGCAGGCGCAGCCGGTGAAGCTGGTGGTGATGGCCTGCAATACCAGCTCGGCCTTGGCCCTAGAACAGGTGCGGCAGGAGTTTGCCCTGCCCGTTCTGGGGTTAATCCTGCCCGGCGCCCAGGCAGCACTGGCCCAGGGATCCCGCATTGGGGTGCTTGCCACGGTGGCCACGGTCAAGAGTCGCGCATACTCGAAGGCCATTCAGGAGTACAGTGCCCTGGATCCCAGACGCTTTCCGCACCCCGTTTATTGTTGGGAGCAGGCCTGCCCTGAGTTTGTTCCTCTCATTGAAGCCGGATGGCTGGATAGCCCCGCTCTGCGACAAGCGGCTGAACGCCATCTGCAGCCCCTGTTGCAAAAAGGGATCGATACCCTTGTCTATGGCTGTACCCACTACCCCTTGCTGGATCCAATTCTGAAGCCTTTGCTGCCCCCCTCGGTCAAGCGAGTGGACCCAGGGATGGCGCTGGTGGGATCCCTGGCCCGCGAATTGAGTTTGTGGGACTTGCGTCGCCCCTCGACCGCTGCCTGGGGAGAGCCCCACCGTTTCTGTGTGAGCGGGGATCCAGAGCGGTTTGCCCAGTTGGCCACTCCTTGGCTGGGCTTTCGGCCCCAGGTGGAACGGGTGGAATTGCCGGCTTTGGATGTCAACAACTCCCTCCGTCCCTGAAGACCTCATCTTCTTGGGGAAAAGATTGGGGGCCCCTCAACGGGTCATCACCTGCAAGGGGAAGCGTTCCGCCAACTCCCCCTCCACCTTGGGGAGCCATTCCTCTTGGAACACCCACACTTGCCCCTGCTGCACGCGGCCATCGGGGTTTTGCGTCAGCTCCAGCCAATACACGAATTGGTTTCCCCGCAGCACCACCCCTTGGATGGCAAGGGCCAAGGTATAGCCCGGACTGCTTGCCAGAGCCTCTGGGGACGGGTAGCGAATCACCTCCACCGCTTGGTCCAGATCGGCGGCAATCTCCGGCCCATAGACATCGCGAATGGCTTGAAAGAGGTCTTCTGCCGTCAGTCCTTGGGGGCGAAAGAACGTCATCCGCTCCGAGCGAATCGTCTCCCGATCCAGCGGGTTGATGATCCGTCCCGGCGGAGCTACCGAAGCCAAGAACGTAAAGCGGGATCCATCCGGCTCCACTCGGTTGATGTTCAGGGTTTCGCCCGGACGGGGTCGCAGCACAGGATTGTCCCTCACCCAGGCCGCCACCTGATCCGGAGACTGCCCAGGGATCCCCCAAGCTGCCAACTGAAGGCCCGCCGCCCAACAGGCCATCGTCAAACCGGCTCCTTGCGCCCAACGCAGCCTTTTACCCCAGCAGGACAAAGCCTTTATTTGCTTTGCACCCAAGACCAGCCAGCGATCGCAACGCACGTTTCCCATTCCTCCGGGCGAACAACACAAAACTGAAAGAATTAAGAGATCCATTGGGCGGGCATAAGCAGAGCTATCCTCGCTGCAAGCGCCCAACAGTCTTGCCCTTCCCCACTGTATCTGAAGATGTCGGCGCGCCTGTTGCGTCCGAGCGCGAGCATCACGGCCAATGGTTGCAAAGATCCCTCGGCAAGATACGCAGATCCCCACGGCCTATCCCGCAAAACGTAAAAGATACCTTAAGATCAACGGTAAGCAAATCTCATACGCACTAGGTCAGCACCTTAGGAGGTAACCGATGGCTCTCGTTGCAATGCGGACGCTGCTGGATCATGCCGCCGAACATGGCTACGGCATTCCTGCCTTCAACGTCAACAACATGGAGCAGATCCAAGCAATCATGCAGGCAGCCCATGAAACCAACAGCCCCGTTATCCTGCAAGCCTCTCGAGGGGCACGTAAGTATGCGGGTGAGAACTTTCTGCGCCACTTGATCCTGGCAGCGGTGGAGACCTACCCCCACATCCCCGTCGCCATGCACCAAGACCACGGCAACAGCCCGGCTACCTGCTATTCCGCCATCCGCAACGGCTTCACCAGCGTCATGATGGATGGATCCCTCAAGGAAGATGCCAAAACCCCGGCCAGCTACGAGTACAACGTGGCCGTGACCTCCGAGGTGGTGAAAGTGGCCCACGCAATCGGGGTGAGTGTGGAAGGGGAACTGGGCTGCCTGGGATCCCTGGAGACGGGCCGTGGGGAAGCGGAAGACGGCCACGGTGCGGAAGAGGCGCTCAGCCATGACCAACTCCTCACCGACCCTGACCAAGCGGTGGACTTTGTGGAGCGAACTCAGGTGGATGCGCTGGCCGTAGCCATTGGTACTAGCCACGGCGCCTACAAGTTCTCCCGTAAGCCCACCGGCGACATTCTGGACATGGAGCGCATTGCTGAGATCCACCGCCGCCTGCCCAACACCCACCTGGTGATGCACGGTTCCTCCTCCGTGCCCAAGGAGCTAATCGACATCATCAACGAATACGGCGGCTCCATTCCCGAAACCTATGGTGTGCCGCTGGAAGAAATTCAGCGGGGCATCCAAAATGGGGTGCGCAAAGTTAACATCGACACCGACAACCGCCTGGCTATCACGGCTGCTGTGCGTCGCGCCCTGGCCGAAAATCCGAAAGAGTTTGATCCCCGCCATTTCCTCAAGCCTTCCATCAAGGAAATGCAGAAAGTGTGCGCTGAGCGCTATATCGCCTTCGGCTGTGCTGGCCATGGCACCAAAGTTCCGGTGGTTACCTTGGATGAAATGGCAGCCAAGTACGCTTCGGGAGCTTTGGCAGCTCAGGTGAAGAAGACCGTTGCAGTCTAGTTCCCCATTCCACGGCCCAGAACTCTGGGGCGTTGCCAAGGCTTTCCTTAGAGATCGGTTAGATCACCAGAATAGATGGATTGAAGAGGTAAGGGGATCCGTGCGGGATCCCCTTTTGCTTCGGAGGAACTTGATGCGTTTTGGCGGTCAGGCAACTTTTGCCGCAGAACGTTTCTCTGCTTCGATTTGATGGTTCAGCAAGGCCAAGCTCAGGCAATCCAACATTTCCAAGTCCGCCTCGGAGTAATGCCGCCGAAAGAGCAGCTCATTGATGAGATTCTCTTGACTTAGGCTGAGAAAGCCGCTGCGGAACACATGCTCCACGATTTCTTGGATGCTGGGGACTGGAGCAACAAGAGAGTCAAGATCTATATTCATGGCTAGTTCTGTTTGAGAGATGGTCTTTGACAGAGGAGAGATTACTTTCGCCGAGGGATGAGGTAGCACTGCTCGATGCGCTGTAGGAAGAGGGAGGAAACTCCGGCCTGAGGCTCGTTCTCAGAAGAGGCATCGTTCTGCCATTTGAGGGAAACTCCCAGCAGTGCTCCCAAAGAGAAGCTCTCGCTCAATAGGGCCGCTATGCGGTAAGTACGGTAGTCCAGCGTTGTATCCACACCGGCTTGCATCCGTGTTTCCTCCGTATTTCTAACGTTCATGCCCCCATCATAGCTTGGAGATCAGGGAAATACAGAGAAACACCGAGGATTTACGTAAGCCATTTCTACGCTTTTTCTACGCGATTTGGCGGATATCCGCGGGTCCCAGGGGTCTTTGGGGCAGGCTCAGGGTTGCGTCAGGGATCCCAGCCCAGCAGAGCGGAGATTTCCGCAGCCAGGGTGGCCGCGTTGAAGGGTTTGCTGATGAGGCCATTGGCTCCAAGTTGAGCAAGAGAGGCATCCTGGGGATCCCGGACTTTGGCGGTTAGAAGGAGCACGGGGATCCTTTGGGTTTCCGGCAAAGCTCGTGAGTGGGCCAAGGTGGTGGGGCCATCCATCCCCGGCATCGTCACATCCAGCAGGATGGCCTCGGGTTGCTCTCGGATAGCGATTTGGATCCCTTCTGGGCCGGATCCCGCCGTTAAGATCTGCCAGCCGGCCAAGTTTTCCAGGATCAGTTGGATCATTTCCCAAATATCGGGTTCGTCGTCGATGATCAGCAGACAATGGGTCATGTTGTTTCAGCCAAGAGTTGGTGTACCCGTTCTTGGAGTTCTGTCGGACTAATGCGCCCTTTGACGTAGATTTCGGTAACTTGAGATTGCCAGCGGATACGCTCTGGGTGCTCCACATCGCGGGCCGTGTAGATCAAGACGGGAATGGGCTTGGCGGGAGGATTCTTGTTCAGCCAATCCAGCAGGGCAAACCCCTCGTCGCCAACCAGTTCCAAATCCAGAATGATGAGATCCGGTCGTGAGGCTTGGCAGTGACCGATGGCACCGGGAACCGAAGCAACCACCACAAGCTCTGTATTCTCTCGCTCCAGCAACAGGCTAAGAACATAAGCAAGACTGGGATCATCCTCAACGATCAACACCTGCTGCGACATCGTTTGCTCCTGGGCAGAGCTGCGAAACCAACAATCTGCGTAAGCCTTGACAGGCTTTTGCCCAGGGTAGCGAGGGAGAAGGGTAAAACTGGGGAAAGTTAGTCGGTGTTTTCGTTGCTCACAAAAGCTGACCCATCAGCCTGGGGTTCGGGCGATTCCAGCGCGTATTTGAGTGCATGCCAGGCCAGGTTGGCGCATTTGATGCGTACCGGGAATTGGGCTACCCCTTTCATGGCGTTCAAAGCCCGTTGCTCCCGCGGGAACTCTTCGCCACCGCGCATCATGGCTTGGAAACGCTCCACCAACTGCAAAGCTTCGGGGATGGTGCGCCCCCGCACCGCATCCGCCATGAGATCGGCAGAGGCCAGGGCAATGGCACAGCCTGCCCCCTCGAATTTGATATCGACAATCCGCTCCTGGCTGGGATCCAGTTGCAAGGTGAGGTCGATGGTGTCGCCGCAGGAAGGGTTGTGGCCGCGCTGGTGGCGGTGGACGGGATCCACTCTGCCGAAGTTGTGGGGCTTTTTGTATCGCTCCAGAATGACTTGCTGATAGAGTCCGCGCAGGTTATCGAGAGGCATTGTTGCTCCTGATTGGTCGCTGCTCTGGCCGGTAGGCAAAGATCGGTAAAACGAATCAAGAGTTTTGGGCGGGCTGAAGGTTAGCGTAGTCACTCCAACAGTTCAGTCTGAGACATGCTCTCTGGTGCTCTGCGCCAACCCTCACCACTTCTTGCCTCAAAGGGGAGAGGGGAGTTAGAGCACCGTTTCACTGCTACTTGGAATGACTACAGGGTACTGCTCGTATCCCATTGCTGCTGGGAATAGCCACAACTTGGATGTTCGGGATCTGGGGAAAGGAGCCCGACTTGACCCATCTGGTCTTGATCTTAACCCCGTTCTTGGCAGGGCACGTACTAGGTCTCGAACTGACTGAACTTTGCTGTGCAGTACTTTACAACCAGCACAGCCCAGGCTAAATTGGAGCTCACAAGGCAGTTGTTTAACGCACGCACTTTGCGTAAGTTAAGGTTTGCTCCATCCTTAACTTGTGTATCCGTGGAGCAAGTACCTGCCTCGCGTGAGCGGCGCGGAGCGCTCACTTGCGGTAAACTGACGCCTGCGGAGACTCCTCTGGCGGGGTGGTAGGGATAGACTCTGCTGCTAGTCATGGGTCGCTGAAGCAGGAAGAAAGCAGCGATGCTGGGCAAAGTTCAGCTTTGTTGGGACTCCGTCCCGCTAAAGCGAGCAGTGTTGCGTAGGTCTTTCAGAGCGGCTTGGGTCAGTAGAAAAACTCCTGCCAGCGCACGGGCTTGAGTTTGCGCATGTACAGCCAATCAAAAAAGTTCTTTAGCACTGTGGCCGCATAGCCGCGCCAGACCAGCCCGCCTTTCTCAGCAACGGCAACGCGGTTCCCCACCGTTACACAGACAAAAACCGTGGCCTGGGGTCGGTAGGGGATCAGAGGTTGGCCGCGGATGAGCCGCAGCAGGTTTTGGGCTGCAATCGGCCCCTGGCGCACTGCGTACACGCCGATCTTGGGCAAGAGGCGGGATCCCCAAACAAAGTCGGCGCAGTCCCCCACCGCCAAGATGCGCTCTGAGCCTTGCACCCGCAGGTATTGATCCACAAGCAGGGATCCCGTTGGCCCTGTCGGCAAGCCGCAGGTGCTCAACCAGGCCGGCGCCTGGAAGCCACCTGCCCACAGGCGAGTCTGAGCCATCAACTCGGTGCCATCCGAGAGCCACACGTGCTCCGGCCCAAAGGCTTTCACCTGGCGTCCGGCCCAGATTTCCACCCCCGAGCGGCGGATTTCCCTTTCCACGGCACGGCGGAAGCGTTCTGAGAACCCCTCCACCAGATGGGCCTGGCGATGGATCAGGATCAGCCGGGCTTGAGCCAAGGGGATCCCCGTTTCTGCGCTCATCTCCCGACAAAGATCGTAGAGTTCTCCCATCAGCTCTGTGCCAGTGCAGCCTCCCCCTGCCACCACAAAGGTCAGCAGACCCGGCGTCGGATCCCCCTGGGCAGCCCGTTGCCAGCACTGCCGGATCCAAGTTCGGGCGGCCACCAATTGTTCTGCCGGTCGAATGGTGAAGGCATGTTGGATCCCATCAATGGGGCGCAGCTCCCGGCCCACATTCACCAACAGATAGTCGTAGGCAAGGGTTTGGATCCCGGCTTCGCTCTCCAGGGTCAGGGTTTGGGCTTCGGGTTGGATGTGGGTGACCCGCCCCGGCAAAAACTGGGCGTCGTTGGCTTGAATATGCTCCAGCAAAGGGATCCGCACCAGCTCCGGCGAAAACCGACCACTCAGCAGCCGCGTGGACATGCCCGAATTGACGATGTAGGGACAGGGGTTGATGGCGATCACCCGTGCCTGCCCTTGGAGTGCCCGCAAGGCATCGATGGCCCCATAGCCACATCCGGCCAAGATCACGGTGGGCAGGGATCCCCTCATGGCCGGAGCGGGAACTTTTGGGGATCCCCGGCTGTCCATTCCAGGATGAAGCCGGAATAACTTTTGGCTTTCCGGCCCAAGTGGGTCAAAACCACCGTGACCCAAGCGGCGCGAACCCCGGCTGTGCAGTAGGCAACGATCTCGGCTTCTGGAGAGATCCCGGCTTTTTGCAGGCGGGCGTGAATTTGATCAGGCGGCAACAGGGATCCCGCCGCATCCATCAGCTCTTTGTAGTGGAGATGCACAGCACCGGGGATGTGCCCACCGCGCACCTCACCATAGGGGGTGGCTCCCTCGTATTCTTGGGCTTCGCGACAGTCGATGATTGCCACACAGTCGGAGCCAAGGCTGGCCCGCAGGGTGTCCCGGTCAATGTCCCACCGGTCGGTTCGCTGCACTACGAAGTCGCCCCGTTGCAGTTTGTCGGCACTTCGTCGGGTTGTGGTCAGCACTCCCTCCTTTACCAGGGCCGGATAGCCCCCGTCCACCATGACCGCCTGGGGGTGACCCAAGCTGCGCAACATCCAAACCATTCGTCCATCTTCTCCCCAGCCCCGCAGCGGATCGGCCACCACCACCGGACACTCCCGAAACACGCCAATGTCCTGCAGCTTTTCGGTGAGAAGGGCATCATCTGCCAACAGCTTGCCGCTGTTTGCAGCCTCTGGTTGAGCAAACTCTGTCCAGTTCACCGGAATTGAACCCTTGAGGATCCCATCGGCTTGCAATTCCGCACCGCGTGCATCCAGAAGCGTTGCCCCTTGTTCGATGAGCTGGCTGGCGGCTGCAGGGCTGACTACCCAACCTGGCGTTGGTGTCATGGGTTGAGCTTGGATTGAGAGAACCTTAACCGCAAGATCCTATCCCACCTCCACAGGGGGAGTAGGTCGGTATGCGCCTCTTCCGTCTGCTTGGAGAGAAGCCGTTGCAGCCTCCCTCTGGCTTCGGAGAAGTTGGGAGCGATTTCCAAAGCCGAGCGAAAGTGTTCAATAGCCTGATCCAGCTTGCCTCTGCGGGCAAAGACGGATCCCAGGCGATAGTGAGCTGCTCCATAGCTGCCATTGCTGCGAATGGCCCGTCGATAGCTAGCCTCTGCCGAGGCCAGATCCCCCTTGATGCGCAATGCCTCTCCCATGCCAAAGTGAGCTTCGGGCAAATCTGGGTCTCCTTTCAAAGCCTGTTCAAACTGCTGCATAGCCTGCTGCAACTGTTGAGGCTGGATGAACTTGCGCCCAGAGGCATCCCGTTGTTTGGGCCCCAGGTAGGCCAGGCCAATGGCGGCCATCGCTTCGTGCAGATCGGGGGCCAGCTCCAAAGCCCGACGGTAGTTCTTCACAGCTTCGGTGTATTGCTCTTGGTTTGCCAACACCAGGCCCAAACCGTAGTAGGCGCGAGCCTGCTGTCTTTTGAACTGGCCATTGAAGATCACCTGGCTGAACTCCTGGCTGGCTTGAGCTAAGTGTCCTGCATGTACCATCGCCAAACCCAGATCCACCCGCACAGCGGCTGCCGACTCAGGACTGAGATCCAGGCTGAGGGCAGTTCGGAAGGCTGCTATTGCCGCTTTTAACTGACCTTTGCGCATCAGCGCTTGTCCCATCACGGCGTGGGCCAGGCCCAGGCGATCATTCAACTCCAAAGCAGCCCAACAGGAGTCGATGGCCTCTTCCCATTGCCCCAGCTTGAGGCGAATTTGAGCAACGCAGAGATGGGCCTCGCTGAAGTGGGGATCCAGCCCCAAGGCCTTTTGTTGTTGAGCCAACGCTTCTGTCCAGTTGCCCTTCTCTGCCCAGGCTTGGCCGAGCAGGCTGAAGATCTCGGCTTGAGCGGATCCCTGGGTGAGGGACAGCGCTTCGGGTAAATGGATCAAGACTTCATCCGGCTGATGCTGGGCCAACCACTGCCGCCCTAGAGCCTTCAGGGTTTCCACCAGGTGGGTGTTGATGCCGCTCAGGTTCGGGTTCAGGCGTTTGGCCTGTTGGTAGTGGCTCAATGCCTCCTGCAGTCGGCTGGTTTTTGCCAACAGATGGGCCAGCTCAATGTGGGCCTCCACGTGATCCGGCTGTTGCCGCACGGCCTCCTGAAACCGCTCCACTGCCTCAGGTATTTGATTAGCTTGTAAAAAGGACAGCCCTTCTGCAAAGGGATCCTGGGATCCCTCTCGCTCAAAGGTGGCATCGGCACGCCGGCCTTTCCATCTTAGCCAGCCCCCCCCTGCGGCCAAGGTCAATAGCGGGATCCCCAACCCCAGCGATCTGGTTCGGGCAGAGACATCGGGCTGCCGGAAGGAATGTACCACCAACCCAGCCCCCACCAGGAGAGACAAACCCAGGGCTCCCCCCAGCAAGGGCCGTAGGGCAGGTTTGTGCAACCATCGGCCAAGTGTCCGAACGTTGACCGGAACAGTGATAGGAAAACCGGAGCGAGCAGTTGTAGGCAGAGGGGTCGGGATCCCGGTTTGGGAAGGGGCATGAGCAACTGAGGGCTGGCTTGAAGCCGGTTCTACTTTGGGAACCGGCGCCTCTAGGGTTTTGACTTTGCGAAAATCGGGGTTGCTGTCGGGATCCACGACAGGTTTTTGGGCCTCCAGCACCTTGATTTCGGAAATCTTGGCGTCCGGCAATACAATCTGCGTGGCATCAGCACTGCTTCCCCCAGAGGACAAGTAGAAGACTTTTTTCCACTGCGGCTGCACTTCCCCCTGGAGCCGACCGTATACCACCAGTTGGCTGACTCCCTGCACAGGCAAGCCCCCCAATTGGCCGGCAACCCGATGCAACACCATCGAGCGGCTAAACATCCCCTCCTTTGGGAGATCCACCATGAGGGAAAGGACATCTTGCTTCAGCGCCGAACGGGTCGGCAGGGGAGCCAGGGCTTTCTGCAGAGTCTTGATCAGGGTTTCCACGCTGCGAGCAGCAGATGAGTCAGCCATAAGGTCAGGGTCTTAGTAAGTAAAAAAAGTAATCTTGAAGTAACTTTGCAGCAATTGCAACCTAATGGAGACCCACTTCTCTTGGCAAGGGGAACACTTCAAAGCTATGGGTTAGAGCATTTGACCCTACCTCAATGCTTTCTCGATGCTTTATTGTGCTCAATCTGCCGAAGTCGGTCAACATACTGAAAGAGCCTGTTACAAACGGGGCTGCTGGCCCATTTTGCGACGGAAAAGGTGGGTGTGGTCAGGGCTGTACAGCCGCGAGCGGGCAGATCTGGATCTTGACAAGCCTTCCAAGGCAGGGCTGATGAGATAAAGCACCGTGCGTTCTAGGCCAGCTTGCCGGGTGAGGGCGGCCATCTCGGCCAGGGATCCCAGCCAGATTCGTTCGTCCGGCCAGCCCAAGCGATAACAAACGGCAACCGGGGTATCGGCGGGGTAGTGAGTCATCAGATCTGCCTGGGCTTGTTCCACGTGGCGGGCGCTCAGATACAGACACAAAGAAGCGCGGTGGGCTGCCAGACTGGCCAGGGCTTCCGCTTCTGGTACCTGGGTGCGACCGCTGGCGCGGGTGAGGATAATCGTCTGCACCAACTCGGGTATGGTCAGTTCCACCTGCAAACGGGCGGCTGCCAATTGAAAGGCGCTGACCCCCGGCACGATTTCAAAAGGGATCCCGGCCTCCGCCAGCCGGATCAGCAACTCATGCAAAGCGCCGTAAAGGGACGGATCCCCATCCTGCAGCCGCACCACCCGCCGCCCCTCTTCCACCCGTTGGATTATTTGTGCCACCAGCGTTTCCAGTGTGAAGGAGCGCGTGTCGATGGCCTCAACCCCAGGGCGGCAGTGCTGGAGCAGTCCCTTCGGCACCAGAGATCCCGCATAAAACACCACATCGGCTTCCGCCAGCAGCCTTTGCCCCCGCAGGGTAATCAGCTCGGGATCCCCGGGGCCAGCACCGACAATGTGGACGGGCCAATGGGGTGCAGTCTGTTCGCTCATTCGGTCTCTTCCTACCCCAGCAGCGTGCATCCTAGCAGTAGGGAACCACTTCAGAGAGGATGGAGCTAATCACTCCGTCCATAAGGAGGTTCGAAGGTCTCTTTTTTTGAAGATTCCTTTTCTGAAGTCTTTACAAACAAGTCTTGACAAACAAGACGAGTATCGATCAGCTTAGAGTGCAGACTTTGGAACTGCGCTTCAATGGCGCTGCCGACACCTGGGTTTGGAGACCATAGCCCGCTAGCGCGAGCGAAGCGGTTAATTACTCTGACCTCTGGCAAAGCCCCAGGGCAGCCTTGAAAGCTGTCATGGCCAAGAAGATGACTTTAGACCTAAGTCTCTCAGTAAAGTGCAACGAAGTGCAATACGAAACTTCTAGAAAGCTCACCTGAAAGCTCAAGCTCCATATCGCCGGCTATGGAAGTCCAGAGCAGGCATTTACACCCGATCCTGAAGTATGTTCGGGACGACTATTATCCCTATGTTGTTCTACCCCATCCGATTGATCTCCACTTGAGGGGGCCAGATCTTCCACCTCGTCCTCCGGAGCCGGAGCCACCACAGATGCCTGCCCGTCCGCCGGAGCCGGAGCCACCACGGATGCCGGAGCGCCCAAGGGAACCTGAACTACCCTCAATGCCGAAGCGCCCAATTAGGCCAAATCTACCTGAGTTGCCTCAGCCTTTGATGAGCAAGCTGCGGTCGGCAGTAACAGCTGGTGCTGGGGTTGCTGTGCTCGTTGGCTTGATTGTTGCAGGGGCTCCAGCGTTCGTTGTTGCGGTAGGCATTGGCAGTGTTACAACGCTAGCGCGTTTTCTTTATGAATCATGGACATATGAGAAAAGAAAAATACGAGAGAGAAAGAGCAGAAAGAATAAGGGAACATGAAGAGGCTCTGCGTTGCTGGGAAGCAGAATGCGAAGCTCTCATCCAGGCTCATCGAGCAAAACTAAGTAAATATCAGGAGGATGTTCATTGGTGGCAAGTAAGATGTGAGGGGATCAGAAGGGTTCACCAACAAAAATATGAGGAAGATCTGCGCCATTGGGAGTCAGAATGTGAATCCCTTAGACAAACCCACCAAGAAAGACTGAGAGAACATCAGGAAGCGCTGCGACGGTGGGAAGCAGAGTGCGAAGATCTCAAAAGAATTCACGAAGAAGACTTGAGGAGATATCAAGGGACTACACTACGCCAGTGGCAGGAAGAGTGTGCAGTCCTTAACCAAGCCCACCAAGAAAGATTGAGAGAACATCAAGAAGCCCTACGGCAGTGGGAAGCAGAGTGCGAAGATCTCAGAAGAAGGCATGAAGAAGACCTGAGGAGGTACCAAGAGACCGACCTGCGCCGGTGGCAGGAAGAGTGCGCAATCCTTAACCAAGCCCACCAAGAAAGACTGAGAGAACATCAAGAAGCCCTGCGGCAGTGGGAGGCAGAGTGCGAAGATCTCAGAAGAAAGCATGAAGAGAGATGTCAAGAAATCCTACGCCGCTGGCAGGAAGAGTGTACGTTCATCGGAAGAAGGCATTGGGAGAAATATCAGGAAGCTTTACGGCAGTGGGAAGCAGAATGTGAGGCCATTAAAAGAAAGCACAAAGATGAGGTCGTAAGGCTGAGTTTTAGGCAACAAAGCTTGCGTCCTAATGCATCTTCTGATGCTCGATCCGGGAGATTCGATAACTTCCTTCGAGATGTTTTAAGGAAGCGAGTGAAAAGTCTAGAGAGGTATGGCTTTGAAGTTACTCTGTTTCCGCAGAATGCAGCCATTAGCATACAAGCACAAGGATGGAGTGGCTACTACCATAAAGGCTACACACCTGATATTGCAATGCAGGTATCTAGAAATAGACAAAGCTTACTTATTGACATTGAGATTGATGAGCCCTGGTTTCTTGAGGGCAACTGGCGTTCTCCAATACATACCATAAACGATTGCAAACAGAACAGGCGTGATACTCATCTAGCGGATAGGGGCTGGGTCGTGATTCGCTTCTCGGAACGGCAAGTTGCTACAGAAAGTGAAGAGTGCATTAATCTCGTCTTTTACTTGGTCTTAAGCGCATTTGCACCAGATCCTGAACAGCTAAACTTATCATTTTCATTTCCAACGGATCACAAGAGATGGGATTCTCAAAGTGCTCCTAGCGAACCTAGATTTCCTCTCCCTTACTCTTCTTTCCAATTTCCGAGCTGACCGCAAGTGCTGAGCCTAGAAGCTTCCAATTCATTTCATAATGAGGATCCGCCTCTCTAGATGCCTTTGTGTTATAGGGGCACATGCCAGCAGAGCCAGTTAGAGGTCAAGACTGGCCCTACCGGGTTGAGTTGAACTAGCGGGCTGGATTGAAACGCTGCTGCAGGATTTGGGCAGCCAGCAACACATCCAGGGGGGTGGTTAGCTTCAGATTAGTCTCCTCCCCTTCCACGATGTAAACCGGCCAACCCAGCTTCTCAAACAGAGCTGCGTCATCGGTCACCTGCCAACCCTGCGCCAGAGCCTCCTGATGGGCCTGCCACAGCAACGACAGGCGAAATCCTTGCGGGGTTTGCGCTGCCCACAGCCTGCTGCGCTCCGGCGTCGATTGGATTTGGATCCCGTTGGGGCCGGTCTCTGTCACTTTAATCGTGTCTTTGACAGGGATCCCTGCGATAAGACCATCCACTTGCTGCAGAGCGGCACTGCAGCGATCGAACAACTCAGGGGTAGCTAGGCAGCGGGCCCCATCGTGAATCAGCACCCGTTCCACCGTCCCCCACCCATAGAGATACTCAACCCCCTTGCAAACCGACTCCTGCCGTGTTGCCCCCCCTTGTAAAAGCTGCACCGGCGTGGACAGATCCATTGCCGCTAGGATCTGCTTGATGGCCGGCCAATCGCCGGGTTGTGAGAGAATGCCAATCCACTCGATGGAGCTGGCCCGATCCGCAGCCTGCAACGTCCAAGCCAAAATTGGCTGACCCAAGAGCGGCAGCAACAGCTTGTTGACCGCTGCCCCCATTCGCTTGCCACTGCCAGCCGCTGGGATCAGAAGGTGCATGGGATCCAAAAGCGTGTCCAACCGGATCCCAGTGTACTGCCCAAGGTCAACCTTCCAACTCCCCCGAAGCAGTGACAAAGTCAGGGTAGGCAATGTTGCCGTGCTCGCCGATATCCAAGCCGGCCAACTCTTCTTCTGCCGAGACGCGCAGACCGATGGTGCCCTTCAAAATCAAAAACAAAGCCAGACAACAGATAAAAGACCATCCCCCCAGGGCGATAACCCCCAAAATCTGTACCGGCAACACCGCCCAAGTCACCCCCGCTTCCGCATGGGCAAACCATGGGATCCCTGCAGCAATGACCCCCCAAGCGCCGCACACCCCATGTACCGATACCGCCCCCACCGGGTCATCCACTTTCAAGGTGCCCTCGATAAACAGCACCGACAACACCACCAACACCCCGGCCACCGAGCCGATAAGGATTGCCCCCAAAGGATGAACAGTGTTGCAAGGAGCAGTAATGCCCACCAGCCCTGCCAGTGTCCCATTGGCTGCAAACGTCATGTCCGGCTTGGTAAAAATGGCCCAGGAAGTACAGAGAGCACCGATGGCTCCTGCCGCCCCGGCCAAATGGGTATTGAAAGCAATCCAGCCAATATCAGGAATCGCTGCCGTTGTAGAGCCGGCATTAAAGCCAATCCAGCCCAGCCACAGGATCAACGCCCCCAACATGCCCAAGGGTAAACTATGCCCCGGAATAGCCCGCGGCTCCCCATTGGGACCATACTTGCCCAAGCGCGGCCCCAGCACCAAAGTTCCTGCGAAAGCTGCAGCCCCGCCCACCAAGTGCACCACCCCCGACCCGGCAAAGTCGATGTAGCCCAGATTTTCCAGCCAGCCGGCTGTGCCACCGTTGTAGTCGGCAAACAGGCCATTCCAGGCCCAACCCCCAGAGATGGGGTAGATGAGCCCAGAAATGACGATGGAGTAGATCAAGTAGGCCAAGAACTTGGTGCGCTCTGCCATCGCTCCGGAAACAATGGTGGCAGCGGTAGCGGCAAACACCAACTGGAAACAGAAGAATGTGAAAGGCCAAGCATCGTTTTGACTGCCGGCTTCTGCTCCCTGTTGCCAGTTGAAAAAAAACCAGTTGGTGCCTAAAAAACCGGCTACATGGGATCCGAACATCAGCCCAAACCCCAAAAACCAAAAAGCGCAGGCCCCGAAGCAGAAGTCCATCAAGTTCTTCATCATGATGTTGGCGGCATTCTTGGCGCGGGTGAAGCCTGCCTCCACCATGGCAAAGCCTGCCTGCATGAAAAACACCAGCGCCCCGGCCACCGTTGTCCAGACGATGTCGGCATGGTATTGCTGAGTTTCCAGTAAGGCTTGTAGCTCAGCCCAAGCCTCGGGGGGGAGAGCCTGTTCCAGAGCCGTGAGATCCGTCTGGGCCAGAGCAGGCGGGGCAACCAAACTCCCCAACCCCAGCAAAGCTCCAACCCCCAGCAGGACTTTCCCCCCTGCCCTCAAACCCAAAAGGATCCCCTGCCGAAGAGGAGAGAAAACAGTCTCACCTATCTGACTTTTCATCTCGATTCCAAGTCCCACACCTCGATCTTGAGCTATTTCCCTCTCCTGATCAGTAACCACCTACACCAATACCGCCAAATAAATCAGCAAGCCATAAAAGAGAGGGCCAGCTCTGACCCTCCCTTTTGATTCTCAGTTCGGCAATGCTCCGATCCGACAACCCCAGGTCAGACCGAGCACAACGGCTCAAGATTGCTCCGAATCGGTGGCAGCAGTAACGAAGTCGGGGTAGGCCACGTTGCCATGCTCGCCCACATCCAAACCAGCGATCTCTTCCTCGGCGCTGGTGCGCAGGCCGGTTACAGCCTTGAGGATAAAGAACAGGATCAAGCAGGTGATGAAAGACCAGAGGAAGTAGGCCAGAGCGCCCACCACTTGTACCCCAAATTGGGCCCAGGTGACCTCTTCGGCATAGTTGGCATTGGCAAAGAAGGGGATCCCTGCCGCCAACACCCCCCAGATACCGCAGGTGCCGTGTACCGAAATCGCGCCCACCGGGTCATCAATTTTCAACACCGTATCCAGGATCACCACCGAAATCACCACCAGGATCCCGGCCACCGAGCCAATGATCAGAGCACCCAGAGGATGGACGCTATCGCAAGAGGCAGTGATCCCCACCAAGCCAGCCAGGACACCGTTGGCGGCAAAGGTCATATCCGGCTTGCCAAAATGAACCCAAGAGGTGAACATCGCCCCAATTGCTCCAGCCGAAGCTGCCAGCAACGTATTCATGGCAATCCAGCCAATATCGACAGAGGCTGAAGTAGTGGAACCGGCGTTAAACCCAATCCAGCCCAAGGCGAGGATAAACACCCCCAACATCCCCAGCGGCAGGTTGTGGCCGGGAATAGCCCGCGGCTCCCCATTGGGGCCATACTTGCCAATGCGAGGGCCAAGCGCAATCGCACCTGCCAAGGCCGCAGCGCCCCCCACCAAGTGCACCACACCGGAACCGGCATAGTCGATGTAGCCCAGATTTTCCAGCCAGCCAGCCGTTCCGCCGTTGTAGTCGCCGAACAGCCCATTCCAGGCCCAACCCCCAGAGATGGGGTAGATGAGCCCAGAAATGACGATGGAGTAGATCAAGTAGGCCAAGAACTTGGTGCGCTCTGCCATTGCTCCGGAAACAATGGTGGCGGCAGTAGCGGCAAACACCATCTGGAAGACAAAGAAAGTAAAGGGCCAACCATCTGCCTCGTAAGCCTGCTGCCAGCCAAAAGCAAACCAGTCGGTGCCGAAGAAGCCAGCACTTTTGCCGAACATGAGGCCAAACCCGATGAACCAGAAGGCGCAACAGCCCATGCAGAAGTCCATCAAGTTCTTCATCATGATGTTGGCGGCATTCTTGGCGCGGGTAAGGCCCGTCTCCACCATGGCGAACCCCGCCTGCATGAAGAACACCAAGGCCGCCGACACGATCGTCCAAACAACGTCAGCGTGTTTCTGAACTTCCTCGGCCTCTTGAGCAAAGGCAGTTCCCTGGCTGAATAGAAAAACCAGCGCAGCCATTAGAGCGGCAGTCAGACTCCACTTGGCCGGTCGCCAAAGCCACTGGGGCACCTGGCTCTTGAGCTTTTGGATCATTGTCGTACTCATGCTTTTCGACTCACCTAAAGTGACAGTACTTCTCGCAACACATTACCCGAAAAGTGGGGCAAGAACACCTCATCAGATATACAGCAAAAGAGACATGCAGCAAACTCACACGAGGCTCAGGCCGAGCAACCCAAACAATGATCTCTCCTTATAGAGCATCTTGGTTGAGCTCGCCAGTGCGGATGCGGATGGTTTTTTCGACGGGGCTGATGAAAATCTTGCCATCCCCGATTTCGCCGGTGCGAGCCGCTGCAATTAGCTTCTCCACCACCGTATCCACCAGGTCATCTTCAACCACGATCTCCACTTTCAGCTTTTGTAGGAACTCCACCGTGTACTCGGATCCCCGATAACGCTCGGTTTGTCCCTTTTGCCGACCAAAACCCCGTACCTCGCTCACGGTCATGCCGACAATTCCAGCATTGACCAAAGCAATTTTGACCTCATCCAACTTGAATGGCCGGATTACGGCCTCGATCTTTTTCATTTGCCTCCTGCACCCCGGACAATTCCGCTAATTTCTAACACTACTAACACCTGCGAATTGTAAAAACAGATACATTTTATCTCCTACTGAAGATGCCTACCACTCTGGATTTGCTCCTGTCAAGATCGGAAGGCCAAGCTTAAGCCACCTTAACAGGAAGAAGTCTCTGTCGGCGTCTCACCAGCATCTGTAAGCGGCTGAGGGCTGAGAGAGGCCAAGCTGGCTGTAATAAGCGCTACCGCAAGCCACCACAGCATTTGTACCTGGGGACGATACCAGATGGTATCCACCAAGCCGTGGGCCATCATGCCGGTGCAAGCGGCCAAGCCCGCTGCCACCCACAGACCCTGGGGATCCCGCAAGTTGAGCAAAGTTTTCCAGAATCTCCAGCCGTGATCCCAGAGCACCAGCAGGAACCAGGTGAAGGTTAAAGATCCGATGAATCCAGTATCCACGGTGAGCTGTAGAGGCACCGAGTAGGCTCCGAGGGCGCTGAAGTTACCTCGTTGGTAAAGGGGATAGACACGGTTAAAGGCGACATTGCCGGGGCCGATCCCCAAGATGGGAAAGTCGCGGATCATGTCCAGTACCGCCGCCCAGACGTTGATCCGAAAGTTGTTGCTGGTGTCTAACCGCCCCCAAAAAAGGCTTTGCACCCGCAGCCGCAGAGGGCGTACTGTCAGGATCCCGAGCAACAGAGCGGCCCCCCCTCCACTCAACAGAACCGGCAAGGCCCAACGCCGCCAACGAGCCGGCAAATCGATAGAGTGCCACTGCGCCAACAACACGGCCATCAGGGTCAGCATGGCCAGTCCCCCAATCCAGGCGCCGCGACTGTAGGTGAGCAATAGGCAAATCAGGTTCACCGCCGTCGTAAACCCGGCTAGGAGTTTCGCCCCCCAACTGGGCCAAATCCAAGTGGCGGCCAGCCCCAGAGGAATGACCGGGATCAAGTAGCCCCCATAGAGATTTGGGTTGCGCAGATAGCTGTACACCCGCGTCAGACCCGCCAAGCCCGATTCCGGATCCACCCAGGTGGCCAGTTCTGCTGCCCCATAAAAGTATTGCCGTAGGCCGTAGACCCCCATCACCAAGCTGACCAAAAGCAGGGATCCCACGATCCCATCTCGGAATTGGGGTTTGCGCAGCAGACGATGCAACAACAGATAGCCGGCTAGATAAAGAGTCAGCTTCAGCCAGCCATCCCGTGCCGCGTAGGGAACTGGAGAGAGGATTGTCGCCAAGGTGGCAATTCCCCAGAAAAGGCCCAGGGGCAGATGTAGCGGCAGCCCAATCGGCGTTTCCACCAAAGCCCACAGGCCCACCAGGACGGCCATAGCCAGCAAAATCAGGCCCAGGATGCCGGTGGAGCTTTGCGCAGAGAAAACCCAGTAGAGCAGTGCCAGCCCCAGGCCGATGCGGTCGGAAGTTTGCACCAATACGCTGCTTTTTCCCCAACTCTGCAGGGATCCCAATAGACGACCCAAAAGGCTTCCCTGACACCAAGCCTTGATGGAAAAATCCCGCAGCAGAAAACCGTGCCACCGTTGCGTTGCTCGTTCCATAACCCTCCGGAGCCTGTTGGGTACAAATTCATACGCCCCAAGTCACCTTCCGATTGCGTCGGCGGGACGAAGCTCTAGCTTATATCTCCAGAGGCAAGGAGACAACGAAGAAGAGCGCAACTTCTTATCGCACCAGCCGGACAAAGTTCCCGTCAACCAAAGTAAAGAACCGGCTGACCTACAAGACAAAAGGCATCGCAGAATTGTCAAAGTTGGGTTTTCAATCTTAAGAACAAGTCTCTGTAAAAAGCAAAGAAGAACAGCAAGAAAAACTACAAAAAGCTCTATCTCAATCTTCAATCGAATGTTGGATTGCCGCAATCGAAGATCTCCTGACCTACCACAGACTGATTCTCAAAAGATTCTTCAGGCAACACAGGCTAACGCTTGACCTTGGGATCCTCTTTCGCCTTCGGCATTAAGAGAAGGGATTTGATCGCCTAAGCGGGATCCAGACCGACCTTCTTTGTCTTCAGTTGCGTTCTGGGAATTGGAGCTGGAATAGTGAATTTGAATACGAGTAGGACGGCCCAGCCCCAGGGCGGATCCCATGCAACGGCCTAAGATTTGCACCCTAAACTCAAATTCACCAATGCCATCCATAATCTTCGGCTCTGCAGTCTCTACCCCTGACTTAACTGTAGGAGAAGATCCGCAAAATCTCTTCAGTGGGAATACAGAACTTTTTGGGCTGCGGAGACTTCTGGATTATAAAAGTTGTGTAAAGATGCCTTTATTTCCGTAAGATGAGGGGGAGTACTTTAAAACAACTTGGGTCAAGCTAGGGTTGAGATCTCCACTTGGACTGGCTCCTTCCACCAAGTTGAGCAGGGATCCCAGCGAAACCGCTTGGACAAGAGGAGCTGATCTACGCAAAATAGACGAAGTGGGGGAAAAACATCTTAACAGATCACTCGGTCGAAGCGTGCCCGTTTACCTGTACTGGGGGGATGATACCTATCGCCTGATGCAAGCGGTGCAGCAGTTGCGCGATCAGGTGCTGGATCCCCACTGGGCAGCTTTTAACTACGATCGCCTGCCACCGGAATCCACGATTGCCGGGCTTAACCAAGCCATGACCCCACCGCTGGGATCCACCGCTCGCTTGGTTTGGCTGGAAGAGACAACGCTCACCCAACATTGCCCGGAAGATCTGTGGGAAGAAGTGGAGCGAACCTTGGCCCAGTTGCCCCCCACCACCCATTTGCTCTTGACCACCAGCAATAAACCCGATGGGCGCCTGAAATCCACCAAAATCCTCAAGAAAACGGCCATTGTCCGCGAGTTTTCCCAACTGGCTCCTTGGGATGAAGAGGGCATTCTCCAGCAGGTGCAGCGGGAAGCCCAACAACGGAATCTCGACCTCAGTGCTGAAGCCGCCCAGACCTTGGCCGAGGCCGTGGGCAACGATACTCGCCGGTTGGCGATGGAATTGGAGAAGCTGGATCTGTTTACGGCAGGTCAACGGGATCCGATTTCCTCTGAGCAAATCGCAGTCTTGGTTCCGGCCAGCGCCTACAACAGCTTTCAGTTGGCGGGATCCCTGCGTAAAGGGAACCTAGAGCAAGCCCTGCGCATCTTGACCCACCTTCTGGATCAAAACGAGCCAGCCCTGAAGATTCTGGCGGTGTTGGTCGGCCAATTTCGCACCTGGCTATGGGTACGGCTGCTGCTGGATCAGGGAGAACGGGATCCCAAGGTCATCGCCCAGAAAGCAGAAATTGGAAATCCCAATCGGGTTTACTTTCTGCAAAAAGAGGTGGGATCCCTGAAGACCACGGCTCTATTGAAAGCAATGCAGCAGCTTCTGCAATTGGAATACAACCTCAAGCAAGGACAGCCGGAACGAGATGCATTTCAAGAAGCGCTAATCCAAATCGCGGCTATCCTGCAGAAATCCTAACTTTCCTCGGCCCCATGGCTCAGGTTCTGAAAACAGCTCTGGCAATGAGCCAAAAACCATCCCAAGCCGCCTGTCCTCGTTCTGGATGGGGATCCCTGGCCCTCACCCCTTGCTTTTTCCAGACGAAGAAAGCCCTCACATCAGAAACCTCTCCCAAAGGAAGAGGGTAGCTGGAATCCAGAACCAAGAAGCTATTTTCCCAGGTTTATAGATGAGCCTATTTTGACTTAATGGTTATTTTGATTCAAACTAAGACACTGCATCCGCACCTAAAACCTTGAATGTACTGAGCCAAAGGCTTCCCTCAACAGCCCAGGCGTCCCGCCCTAACCTGAAATGACTATAGCTTTTCGTCGCCATTCAGAATTGGGTAAAGGCCGATCTCAGAGCAAGTAGAGCAGAATAAACAGCACAACCCAAACCCCATCTACAAAGTGCCAGTAGATCTCAGCAGCTTCGACGCCAAAATGGTGTTGGGCGCTGTAGTGGCCGGGCTTAAAGGAGCGCCAGAGCACCGCCAAAATGAACAGCAACCCCGCCAGCACATGGAGACCGTGAAATCCCGTTAAAACATAGAAGGTGCTGGCAAACAGGTTGGTGGTGAGGCCAAACTCCAGGTTGCTGTACTCATAGAGTTGCCCCGCCAGGAAAATCGCCCCCATTAGGGCTGTGAGGGCAAACCACAGTCGCAGACCCTTGACATCATCGGCCTTGATGGCCGACCCAGCTTTGTGAATGACAAAGCTGCTGGAGAGCAAAATCACCGTATTGATCCCAGGCAAGAGCAATTCCCGCTCTGGGGTTCCCTCCGGGGGCCAGATGGGAGCGGTGAGGCTGTAGGCCAGGTAGGCCATGAAAAGCCCCAAAAATAAGCAGCCTTCTGCCACCAAAAACATCAAGATGCCGAAGACGCGATGATCCGGGTGCTCAGCGTGGGCCTGTGAGTGGCCAACCATCAGCATTTCAGAGGCGAGGGATCCTTGCATATTCCTGTCCAAATCAAAATCAAATCAACTCTCGAATTCCTGAAACTTCTTGGGATCGTCCAAGAGCTGGGGTTAGCCTGACCCAGATCCCAAGATTAAGACGGGAGTACCCGGTGAGCAGAGGATTGACTACCCACCGGGCAACCGACCTGCTAGGAAGAGGTAGGCTCCGCTTCTGCCAGCGCCAGCTCCCGCAAGGTTTGCAACTGAGCCGCAAAGTAGTCCAGCGTCTCCTTGCTGTGCAAGCCGTAGTCATAGGGGCCAGTCAGCAAAATGGGATCCCCGTAGAAGTTGTGATGGGGTGGGGGAGAAGAAGTTGTCCACTCCAGCGTCAGGGCCTGCCAAGGATTATCCCCAGCTTTTGGCCCGGCCACCCAAGAGTAGATGGCGTTGACCAGGAAGGGCAGGGTGGAAAGGGCGAGCATAAAGGCACCCACCGAGCTGATCCAGTTCAAATCGGCAAATTGCGGGTCGTATTGGGCAACACGGCGGGGCATCCCCATCAGGCCCAGCTTGTGCATCGGCAGAAAGCAGATGTTGAAGCCGACAAAGGTCAGCACAAAATGCACCCGTCCCCAAAACTCGTTCAACATCCGCCCCGTCATCTTGGGGAACCAATGGTAGATACCGGCATAGATCCCGAACACGCTGCCCCCGAACAACACATAGTGCAGGTGGGCCACCACAAAGTAGGTGTCGTGGACGTGGATATCCAAGGGCACCGAGGCGAGAATAATGCCGCTCAACCCCCCGATCACAAACATCGAGACAAAGCCAAGGCCAAACAGCATGGCCGAGCGGAAGTGGATTTTGCCCCCCCACAAAGTGGCCAGCCAGCTAAACACCTTAATCCCCGTCGGGACGGCAATGGCCATAGTGGCAATCATGAAGAACACCCGCATCCAGTCAGGGGTGCCGCTGGTGAACATGTGGTGAGCCCAGACGATCAACCCCAAAAAGCAGATGGCCAAGCTGGAGTAGGCGATGGCTTTGTAGGCAAAGATGGGCTTGCGGGCATGCACCGGCAAAATCTCGGAGATCATGCCGAAGACAGGCAAGATCATGATGTAAACCGCCGGGTGGGAGTAGAACCAGAACATGTGCTGATACACCACCGGATCTCCGCCGCCGCTGGGGTTAAAAAAGGCCGTGCCTGCCAAGAGGTCAAAGCTAAGCAAAATCAATGCACCGGCCAAAACCGGCGTTGCAATGAGGGTGAGAACAGAGGCTGCCAGCATGGCCCAGCAAAACAGCGGCATGTCTTCCATCTTCATGCCAGGCATGCGCATCTTCAGGATGGTGGTGATGAAGTTAACTGCCGCCAAGATGGAAGAAGTTCCTGCCAGCAAAATGCTCAGGATCCAGAGTTCTTCCCCCACCTTGCCGCTGATCAAGCTGAGGGGAGGATAGGAAGTCCACCCGGCAGCCGGAGCTTCTATGAACAAGCTGGCCAAAAGCAAGATCCCTGAGGGCGGAACCAGCCAAAAGGCCACTGCATTCAGCTTGGGAAAGGCCATGTCCCGCGCTCCAATCATCAGCGGCACCAGGTAGTTGCCAAAGCCCCCCGTCAGCGCCGGCACAATCCACAAGAAGATCATGATCGTGGCGTGCAAAGTAAAGGCGCCGTTGTACCGTTCAAAGCCGAGGAAGTCGGCCTCTGGGGTAGCCAGCTCTGCCCGCACTGCCGTCGCCAGCGCCCCCCCCACCAAGTAGAAGAAAAAGGTGGTCACCAAGTACTGGATCCCAATGACCTTGTGATCGGTGGAAAAGGTGAAGAAGCGCCACCAAGGCTCAGCAGGGAGTTCAAGCTCGACCTTCGGTGCGACAGCAAGTCTGGGATGGTCTTGTAGCTGAGTCATTGCCAAAAAGCTCCTGTGTCGCGTCAGCGGAATGGTATTCTCACAAGCGCAGGCCAAAGAGATGTTAGGGCTCCCAGCTAGCCTGCAGAAGGAAGGGATCCGGAATGGAGCCGGAGGGAAGATAGCTCAGAGGGGGAAATGCCCAGGCGCTGTTGGTAGGCTGTGGCAAATGCCGAGGACGGCTGAGATTCGGAAGCCAAGGCCACAGCTTTGCCCTCAGGGTGAGCAGCCAAAATTTGCTCTTCCTGCCACTGCTCGAAGGCTTCCGGCGTATCCACAAACAATTGCCCTGCCATCACCCCATGATAGGGGCCGCACAGCTCTGCGCAGATGATGGGGTACTGCCCCAGTTGGGTGGGCACAAACTCCAGGTGGGTTTCTCGCCCAGGAATGACATCCTGCTTCAGGCGAAATTGCGGCACCCAGAAGGCATGGTTCACATCCAGCGCCGTCATATCCAAGCGCACCCGCTTGTTCAGAGGAAGGTGCAGCTCGCTGGCCACCAGGCCGGAATCCGGGTAGGTGAACATCCAAGCATATTGCATGCCCTGAACTTGAACGACCAGATCCGGCTGGCCCATGTCCTTCCCAGGCAGCACCGCAGGAGTGTAAGCGTAGCTTGGATCCCCTGCCTCGGCTTCGTGGGAAGACTCCATCGCCATGGCCGCGTGGATGTGCCCTCCCACATCGGCACCCCCGTAAACAGCCTGGTAGACATCTAGGCTAGCCAAGCCCAACCAAAGAATGATCACCGCCGGTACTGCCGTCCACACAATCTCCAGCAGCACGTTGCCGTGATTGGGATCCCCGTCGCCTTGGTCATTCCGTCGCTTGCGGTAGCGGACAATACAGTAGAGAAGCACTCCCTGTACCACCAAAAAGATCCCCGTGGCAATGGTCATGGTGCTGTTGAAGAGGCTGTCGAACAAGGGGGCAGATTCAGCGGCAGATTCGGGAAGCAGGTGGTGGTTTTGCCCGTACCAGAGGCTAGCCAGGGTCAGGAGAATCCCCAGAGCCACCAAGATGATGTTGCTCAGCGCACTCACGACTGCTTTTCCCCAATACAGAGAGCTTCTGTTCTAGCAGACAATCCGCTCACAGCGCTTGCAGACTGCTTTGCTCGACTTAGTTCGTCGTTTTCTGTTGTTGCCGTTTTTTTATTTCTGTCTACATTGCTTACAGAATTTACAAAGTTTTCCAATTATGGAGTCTGCTTCGCTGCGCACGGCTTCTCCACTGATATCAGATGATAGTCCGCGGGAGAGAGAAATTGTGCAGGCTTATGGATCTCTTCAGGATCTTCCTGGGTGAGCAGCGGCGAAACAGAGCTTTGGTTCCGGGATTTTCGGCAGACCTGCGCAAGGGCGGTACTACACTGAAGGCCAGCTCTGGTTGAGGGCCATCTCTCCAGACAGAGATTCTTGTTGCCTGCAGACTGAGGTAGGGTGGGATAACCCTGGAATTGGGGTGGTTTGGACAGGTCTTTTCTTTAAATTAAGTGAAGATCTTCTTTAATCTCTGCTTTGCTTCCCCCAATGTCTTTTCCCCATTCATTGACAACCTTTCTATCTGATCTAGGGGATCCTTTGCCGATCCAAACTCCGTCAACGGTCTCGGAATTGGCCGGGATCCTGAAGGAGTGCCAAGGGCGGAAAGTGCTGCCGCTGGGGCACGGGAGCAAATGGGGCTGGGCCCACTCTGTGGAGCCGGTGGATCTGGTTCTCAGCACATGTGGCTTACGCCGGCTCATCGACCATGCGGCTGCCGATCTCACCGTCACGGTGGAAGCTGGCATGACTTTGGCGGAACTGCAATCCATTTTGGCGGAGCGGGGGCAATGGTGGCCGGTGGATCCCCTCTATCCGGATCGGGCTACCCTAGGGGGCATTATTGCCACTGCCGATACAGGTTCTCTGCGCTGGCGTTACGGTGGGATCCGCGACTTGCTGCTGGGCATGACCTGGGTGCGGGCGGATGGGGAGGTGGCCAAAGCGGGCGGGCGGGTTGTTAAGAACGTTGCTGGCTATGACCTGATGAAGTTGTTCACCGGATCCCTGGGCAGCTTGGGAATTTTGACCCAGGTGAGCCTGCGGCTTTACCCCTTGCCGGCAGCTCAGTCTACTGTGCTGGCCACGGGATCCCTGCCGGAGCTGGAGGTTTTGTGTCGGCAGGTGCTGACCGGCCCCGTTGACCCTGTGGGGGTGGATCTCTGGCTAAGGGCAGAGGGATCCCAGGTTTGGCTCAGCTTTCACGGCTCGGAGCGAGCGATTGCCCAACAGATGGCCCAAACGCGACGGCTGGCCCCTGCAGAGCTGACTTTGCAGGAAGTGAATCCCGGCTCTCTGTCCCTGCCTCAACCCGGCTCAGGGGCAGTGCTGGCCAAGTTCGGGTGCCTGCCCAATCAGAGCTTGGCAACACTGGAGCAGTTTCAAACCCTGTTTCCTGGGGCTCAGGTGCAACTGCACCGAGGCTGCGGGCTAGGGCGGGCTTGGCTGGTTCAGCCAGAAGTGGGATCCCTGATGCAACTGCAGCGCTACCTCAAGTCCGCAGGCGGATTTCTCCTGCTTCTGGAGGCCCCGCCAGCTCTGAAGAAGGCTCTTGCCCATGACTTTGGCCCGGCTGCTGTTCTGATGCGCAAGCTGAAGCAGCAATTCGACCCCGCCGGCACCTTCAGCCCCAGCTTGATATAGGCACTGCCCTTGTCACTGCTCCCCCCCCAGGATCCCTCTGGCCAAATGGTTTGTTCCGGTGCATGATAGATCTATAAGAAATTGAAACATTTCTTAACATCATTTCTCAGTATCTCAGCGTCAAAGCTAAGAGAGGGATCAGCATGAGCATCGAGTGGCAACGAATACTCCGTGCTGGGGTGGGCTTTTGCCTTGGGCTGTTGATTGCGGTGGGCGGGGGATCCCTGACCTGGGCACAACCCGCCCTGCCGGTGGTGCCAATGGAGTTGCCTCAGCCGCCTGTGCCGGTCTTGGACTTGGCGGATCAGTTGACCAGCAATCAGGAAGCTCAACTGGCCCAGCATCTGAACAAGTTAGAGCAAGACACGGGCTGGAAGCTGCGGGTGCTAACTCAGTTCGACCAAACACCAGGCCGTCAGGTGAAAGAGTATTGGGGCTTGAATGAGCGCAGTGTTCTGATGGTGGCGGATCCCAGGGGGGGCAACTTACTGGCGTTTAATGTGGGGGATGCGGTGCGCGAGATCTTGCCACGTACCTTTTGGATTGAGCTGCAATCTCGCTTTGGCAACCAATTCTACGTGCGGGAGCACGGCACCCACCGCGCCATCTTGGAGACTGTTGAGGTCTTGGATCACTGCTTTCATCAGGGGGGCTGCCGTGTGGTACCCGGCCTGCCTCAGGAGCAGTGGATCCTGACGCTGGTGACCTCGATTTTGGGCGGGATTGTCTTCGGGTTTGCCGGCAAGCCTCGCCATGCGGAGGAGCTGTTTAACTGGCGTTGGGCCTTGCTCATTTCTCCCCTGTGGTTTATCCTGTTCGGGGCCTTCGGTATCGGGCCGGTGGTTACACGCACGCAGGATTGGATCCCAGTGTTGCGCAACGTCTTGGGGTTTCTGGCAGGAGCTTTGGTGATCTACCTAGCTCCCATTGCTCGCCCGGCAGTGGATCAGTAGTAGCTGACTCGTGAAGTCGGCTGGGCGTCCTTACCTGCGAGCCCCGGTTCGCAGGGGACAAATGCTAGAATCGGTGAGCAGAAATTGCTGGTGTAGCTCAGTTGGTAGAGCACTCGACTTGTAATCGAGCGGTCGTCAGTTCGAATCTGACCATCAGCTTTTTTGGGTGCCGTGGAACTTGGCTCTGCTGTCTCCTCTCGCTGAAGCCGAACTCAGCTTCTACACTGGTGGTTAGACCAGCCTTAGCGGGATCCCTGGGTCTTGCTGACAGGAGGCCAAGGCCGATCCCTGCTCAGTTTGGCACACCCACTCAGCCGATTGGGTTGTTCTCCTGAATTCTTTACCTGGATTTATCTGGATGTCTATGTCCGGTCTCCCAGCCGCTACGGTTCGTCGATTGCAAAAGTTGCCCCAGGTACCTTCGGTGTGGGAAGGGGATCGCCACAAGCTCTCCGGATCGCTGCCCATGGGATCCCAGACAGAGGGGGAGTGCATTCTTTGGGTGGATGGCGTTCAGGGCGTGGTACGGGCCATGGAAGTGGTGCCCGCCGATTCTGGCTTTGAGCCGATGGTGCGAACCTTGATCATGGCCATGGAGCGGCCCCATGCTGCCCCACCTGCTCGTCCTCAGAAGATCATCGTGCGGGATCGAGAGGTGCAATTTTTCTTGCGCGGCATTCTGCACGATCTGGACATTAAGGTGGAATGTCAGCCGGAATTGCCTCTAATCGATGAGATCCTGCAGAGCTTTGAAGAGGCCAACGAGCGGATCCCTCCCCCTCTGCCAGAACCCTATGCTGAGCTGTTGGCCAGCAAAGCCCTTACCCTCTGGCGAGATGCCCCCTGGGATTACCTAGCAGATCACCAAATCCTGGCAATCGACCTAGAGCACTGGGATATCCAAACCCTTTACGTCTCGGTTATGGGGCGGTTGGGCATGGAGTATGGGGTGCTTTTTTATCGCTCGCTACCCTCTCTCAAACAGTTTCGCCGGGATGCGGGTCAGCCGGATACCCCCGAAGAAATGGAGGAAGCCTTCCTCAGGCAAGATTGTCTCTATCTCACCTTCCAAGCTCGCAACCCTGAACTCAACGAACTGCCAGATCTGGACTTGGCAGAGCTGGATCCTGAGGAAATTGAGCCGAACTTCGGCACCATTCACCCCCTGGAAGGCTTGCGCGTGACTTTGCAGGAGGATGAGGCAGCGGTCTTATTGGTGGCCCTGGAAGCCTTGCATCGCTTCTTCAAGCAGTACCACCGCAAGCTGGAAGATGACTTTCGCTCCTATCAAGGTCGGTATCGCATTCCCAACCCCCAAGAGAAGGGGACAACCCTTGCGGTGCAGGTGCGCACCCTGCCGGACGTGGCCGAAGAACTGCTGGAGCTGGAAGGGGAGGAGGAAGAACCTGCCCAAACCCTGCTGCGGGATGATTTGCTGCCGGAAGGAGCACAGATAGGTCTAGGAGTCTTGCCGTGGACAACAGTGGAAATGCTGCGTCGCACGGGGCAATGGCATCCCCTCCCCCAAAGCAAGCTGGTGAAAAATGGAGAAGGGCTGCCGGTGGTGATTGTACGCACCTCTCGATCCAAAGCAAAGCAGCTCATCGAGAATTTGCGTGGGGAAGGCGGGCCCCAGGGCGTTTGCTTCAACACAGGGGTGGATCCCTTGGATGGCGATCGCTACGACTTGGAAATTGTGCAAACGGGCAATCGCGACCTGCACCTGTTTGGAGAGTTTCCCGAAGATGATCCTGTTCACTCCATGGCTCGCAAACGCTGGGAACGGCGTTGCCGCGATACGGGTGGCTATTGCGGCTTGGTGGTGGCGATGGGGGTGAATTCTGCGCGCCCAGAGCTACAAGTGCGCCACATTCTCGCCCTGTTTGAGATGCAGGCTTTAAACCCAACGGGACTGGGACTGGGGCCAATGGTGCGGATTAGCCGAGAGTTGCATTTGCCCTGACCAAGAAAACTGGGTTACAAGCCCCGCCCTTCCAGGGCGGCTTTATCAGAAAACTGGGTTTAAAACCCCGCCCTTTGTTGCTACGCAACGCTATCGCGACAGGGCGGCTTTGTGCTTTCGCGTAAGCAGCACGGAGTGCTAAGCTTAGCTAAGGAAGTTAAAGTCAAACTTCCGCAGTCGGGATGGGGCAAAGCGCTCCGCGCCGCCGAGGCGAGCGCCCGACTCTAAAATGGACGTGGAGATCGAGTAAGACTGCATAGTCGCAAGGCTACGCAGCATCGGTCAATGAAGCGTCAAGAATCCTTGCCCTTCAGGGCAGGGAGTATGTCAAGCTATTCTGCCAGCATTCAGGGCGGTTGGGTGATTGCGGCGCTTCTGGGCAGCCTTAACCTTCTACACGGCCCTACCTCTGGGGTGGGTAGGGGAGCTGCAGTTTGAGGGCATTGCTGCCTGGCTGCCAGGAGTAGGTGTATTGCTGGGCGGGATCCTCTCCCTAGCCGGGCTCCTGTTGCAGATTTTCCCCAATCCGGTGCGGGCTGCTTTCCTCTTGGTTCTGTGGGTTCTCTTGACCGGTGGGCTGCACCTGGACGGGGTGGCCGATACTGCCGATGGTTTGGCGATCAATGTCCACAATGAAGGGGATCCGCAACCATCAACCCGCGGTGGGCAAGAGGCAAACCTGGAGGGATCCCGCCGCCTGCAAGTGATGAGCGATAGCCATACTGGGGCTTATGGGGTGCTGGCCTTGGTGTTGGTGCTGCTGCTGAAATTTGCTGCCCTGAGCAGCCTTCAGCCTTGGCCCCTCTTGCTGCTGGTACCCGCTTGGGGGCGTTGGGGCCAGTTGCTTGCCATTGCCCTGTACCCCTACCTGCGCGAGCAGGGATCCGCCCGCTTCCTCAAGGACTCCACTTCCCTGCCGGGATCCCTGTGGCCGGGCACTCTGCTTTTGCTGACCATCACCGGGGGGTTGGGCTGGGCCGGGATCTTGGCCTGGCCCCCTTTGCTGCTCTGGACGGTGGGATCCGCCCTGGGAGCTTGGGCTGTGGGCTATTGGATCTACTGCCAGTTGGGAGGGCATACGGGAGACACCTATGGGGCTACGGTGGAATGGTCAGAAGCGATAGCATTGCTGTGGGGATCCCTGATTGGGCCATCATGAATCTCCTGACCGTCCTGAAGACTTCCTTCCAGATTACCCTGGCTCCCCTGTCCATCGACCGTGTCCACCAAGAGGCCTGCCATCCGGGCAATGGAGCCGTGGTGGTGATGAGCGGCACCGTTCGAGACAACACCAATGGTCGCCCTGTCGATTACCTGGAATACCAAGCCTATGAGCCCATGGCTCTGAAGGTCTTCGCCGATATTGCCCGACAAATTCAGCAGCGCTGGCCAGACGCCAACAGCGTGGTCATCCACCACCGCATCGGCAAGTTGCGCATTGGCGAGATCAGCGTTTTGGTGGCGGTGGGCACCCCCCATCGGGCCGAAGGGTTTGCCGCCTGCCAATTTGCCATTGACACCCTCAAGCACAACGCCCCCATTTGGAAAAAAGAATACTGGCAAGATGGCAGCAGCGCCTGGGTGAGCATTGGCGCCTGCGAGCTCTCTTCAGAAAGGAGGTAGATCTCTTTAGACCATGCCTACTTGCTCGGCCAAGCCCAACTGCTGGCGAGCTGTTTGGCAATCTTGCTGAATTTGCTGAACCAAGTCCGCCACCGTGGGAAACTTCCGCTCTGCGCGGATAAAGCCCCGTAGCGCCACCCGCACCTCTTGCCCGTAGAGATCTCCCCTCCAGTCCAATAAATGTACCTCAACGGTGTGTTGTAACCCGGCAAAGGTGGGCCGATGGCCGATGTTCATCACCCCCGGTAGAGCTGCCGGGGCAGCAGGCCAGTCCACCCAAACGCTGTACACCCCATCGCGGGGCAAAAACTTCTCCGGGGGCAAGCGAAGGTTGGCAGTGGGAAAGCCCAGTTGGCGGCCCCGCTGATCCCCTCGCACCACCTCTCCCGTCAGTCGGTAAGGGCGACCCAAGAGAGCTTCGGCAGTGGACACCTCCCCAGTCGCCAAGGCAGCTCGAATGCGAGAGCTGCTCACCCGTTCCCCGTTCAGTTTCGCCTCTGGAATTACCTCCACCGGAATGCAGCGCTCGGATCCCCAAGCCTGGAGGGTTTGGGCATTACCGGAGCGACGGTGACCAAAGCAAAAATCCCAACCGACACTGACATGGCGAACGCGCAGGCCCTGTTCAAGTACCGTTTGGATAAACTCTTGGGGGGGCTGGCAGGCAAATGCGGGGGTGAAGGGGAGCAGTACCACCTGCTCAAAGCCCATTTGGGCCAACAGAGCCAGCTTTTCGGCAGGGGGAGTGAGCAACAGTTGAGAGCGCCCCGTCAAGACTTCCTGAGGATGGGGATGGAAGGTGAGGACAGTACGCACCCCTTGGAGAGAATCTCGAATTGGCTGCAGCACCTTCTGGTGGCCCAAATGCAAGCCATCGAAATTCCCAATGGCAACAGCGGTGGGTTGCAGAGTTTGAGCCAGATCAGAAGTGATGTGCACTGTCCGGGATCCTCAAAACAGCCAACCAACCGCCGCCCTTTACCCCAGAGGCCACAGCAGGGCTACCAACCCACTCAAACCCACCACGCCCCACAAGCTCCGTCGCAGGCGTCGCAACACAGGGTCAATCTGATACCTGACAATCAGCCGATGCTGAGCCAGCTCTTCTTCTGACTTGACATACGTCGCCCCATCGTACCAGCCACTTTCTTCATAGGGAATCTGAGCCTGCACCAGGCGCCGCCGCACATAGGCCCATCCCAGGTAGAGATGGAGCAAAACCAGGCCAAGCAGGGCATTGGCCGCCAGCACCGACCCAGAGACAAAGTGGCCCCAGTCTCCGGCAAAGCTGCTCCAGGCCAGCGGGGAAACCGCCAGCACAACAGCTCCCCAAACCCCAAAGATTCGCTTGCAGTAAGGAATCCACTCCAAAGCAGGCCAGGAAAAAGGAAAGGCTTCCTTCAGCTCCGCATATTGCCGAAGCGGCTGCTGTTCAGCGGGAATGGGGCGGGAGGGATCCAGCATAGACCTTAACGTATCTACACGAAATGATATCGGTCGGGTTAGCCCCCCGCCAAGCCTATCCCCAGACCTCCCTCTCTCAACAGAGGCAGCCTAGAAATCAAGCCCAGACAGCTCCCTCCAATCCACAAGAGTTACCCGAACAGCGGGAGCGGACCTGGCCAGTTAACCAAAACGTCAGGAAATTTCCGTGAACAGATCCTTAAGGGCTGTGCGGGCAGCCAAGTGCTTGCGGGTGGACTCAAGAATTTCGGCTTCCCGGCACAACCGCCTTTCGGTGCTGACCATTTCCAGCAGAGCTTGCTGCTCTTGGGGTGCTCCATGAAAGTGACTGGCCACCCAGTAGGACAGTTCTACGGGAGTGGTGGGGAGCTGCTCTGGCAACTCTGCATCCCGCTCCATCAGCTTGCCCGAGAGACGCACCACATCCTGAAGGAGAGTGGTAACCTGGCGCACCCAGCTCTGCAGGTCATCGGAAGAGGTGGCCGGCTCATCCTCAATCCATTCCACCAGCCCCACCCGGAAGGGCTTTTCCCGCACGTAGTCCAAGACGCGGAAGCGCTGCTGCCCCAAGGTCAAAATGTCCATGCGGTCATCCGGCAATCGCTGCACCTGCAACACCTCAGCACAACAGCCCACCCGCACCAGGGATCCCGTCTGGGGATTGAACATCAGCACCCCAAAGCGGCGATCCGTCTCCAGGATGGTGTTGATCATCATGCGGTAGCGGTACTCGAAAATGTGCAGCGGCAGAGGGCGGCCCGGAAACAACACCACCTCCGGCAAGGGAAACAGGGGGAGCTCGCGAACATCCACGGAAGAAGGCATAGGGCTTGTGCTTCTCGCTGTATTGAGTCTAGCCTATCTTTATTGGCCAATCTTTATCTCTGCTGATGTGGGGGATTAACAGGGACGGGATCCCTCAAGAGAAGCGGTGGTGCCAGACTGTGATGGCAATGGCCAAGGCATCGGCGGCATCATCCGGGCGGGGCAAGCTGGGCAGGTTGAGTTCCCGGGCCACGGCAGCTTGTACGGCCTGCTTGTCGGCGCGTCCGTAGCCTGTCAAACTTTGCTTGACTTGGGCGGGTGTAAACTCCACCGGCAACAGATGATGCTGGGCCAAGGTGAGCAGAATCACGCCACGGGCTTGGGCGATGGCAATGGTGTTGCCCATTTTGTAGAAAAAGAGTTTTTCCAGCCCCACTTGGTGCGGGCGCAGTTGGCGCAGCAACTGGCTCAAATCCTCGTGCAGCGTTTGCAGCCGCTCCGGCATTGAGTGTTGGCTAGGGGTGCTGATTACTCCATAATCCACAGGTTTCAACCCCGCAGATCCCGCCAGAATGCAACCAAAACCCATGGTTCCCAAGCCCGGATCCAAGCCGAGAATGCGCTGCTCAGGTGGGGTGTCCCCTCTGTCGGAGAGCGGCGGGGGGATCTGACAAGGGTTATGGCCTGCCGCGTGACTTTGCATGATTGGGATGATCGGTGTGCAAGTAGGTCAGGCCCGAGATTAGGGTGAGAGCCACCGCCACCCAAAAACAAGGGATCCCTCCCGGCCACCCCAGAATCAGCAAAGCAATGGCCAGGATTTGGGTTACCGTCTTGGCTTTGCCCCAGAGATTGGCGCCGCGGATTTGGCTTTGATTGACCCGCCAGCCGGCGATGGCCAGCTCCCGCCCCACCAGCAAAAACACTCCCCAAGCAGGGATCCGCCCCAGCTCCAACAGACCCAGCAACGGGGCCAACACCAGCAGCTTATCCACCAAGGGATCCAAAACCTTGCCCACATTGGTTACCAGCCCATAACGGCGGGCCAAATGGCCATCCAGCCAATCGGTTGCTGCCGCCAGCAAAAAAGCCCAGAGGGCCAATCTCTCTCCCCAGGGGGAGCGTAGGCTCAGCCCTAGCAAAATAAAGGGGATCCCTCCCAACCGCAGCAGGGTGATGGCGGTGGGCAGGTTCACCCACTCCAGCCTGGCACTTTGGACGGCGCTGGGATTCTCCACCTCAGATCTAGCCTCAGGGATCAGAAACAGATCATGTAGATCAACTAGGTCAACTAGATCAACATCTTGTTGGGTAGGGAGCATCAGAATTATCGGTAACGGCCCAAGCGCTCGGTGAGCAGGTGGTAAAACCCCTGGACATCCACCCCAAAAGCCACCTGGACATTGGCAGGGCGACCACTGGATCCCCAGCGATCCACCACCGTCCGGCCCAGATTCAAGGAGCTGGCCGTTTCCACCTCGACGTAGCAGGGCTTGAGTTCAAACAACTGCGGCTGTAACAGATAGGCAATCACACAAGGGTCGTGCAATGGCCCCCCCGGTAGCCCGTAGCGTTCTACGTCGACCTTACCGTAAAAGGTGAGCATATTGGCCACCGTCTGCCCCACCCGGGTGTTGAGGGCGCGAATCCGCTCAATCCGCTCCGGTGTGCTGATGACGCGTTGGGTGACGTGCAAGCCCAGCATCACCACCTCTGAGATCCCGGCGCTGAGCACAATCTGGGCAGCATGGGGATCGGTGAGGATGTTGAACTCGGCTGCTGGGGTCACATTCCCCTCAAAGGCGGATCCCCCCATAAACACCAGCCGCCGGATGCGCTCCACAATCCGGGGCTGCTGCACCAGAGCCACCGCTAAGTTGGTCATCGGGCCCAGCAAAGCCAAAGTAATCGGCTCAGGGGCAGCCATCAGTGTCTCGATGAGATAGGTTACCGCATGCCGGGATCCCAAAGGCATCTGAGGCTCCGGCAGATCCGCTCCATCGATCCCGGTTTTGCCATGCACCTGCTCGGCAGTTTCCAGAGGGCGCAAGAGAGGGCGGGGACAGCCGGCATACACCTCCATCTGTGGCTGACCGGCCAATTCGCAGATCTGTCGAGCGTTGCGGCTGGTTTTGTCCAGAGAGACATTGCCAGCCACTGTGGTAATGCCCAGCAACTGCAGCTTTTCTGGCGACGCCATGGCCAACAACAGGGCCACCGCATCGTCTTGGCCAGGGTCGCAATCGATGATCAGGGGCACCATAGGGATCCCGGCAGCAACTCACTCACCCCTAGTTTAGGCTTTTCTCCCGCTCCTCTGGCCCGTGAGCGCGGATCCCAGCCAGATTTAAGATGGGAAATACATCTTCATCCTTTGTCTTGTTGCCTGACACCCACCCACTGCGCATCAGCCTGTTGCTGGATTGGGAGCCGCCAGCAGGGGAAGCCCTAGCTTGCGAGGACTTGCTACCTCCTGGGCGCTTTGTTGTCGAGTGTTTTCGGGATCAAGCTGCCTTTCTAGAAGCCCTCAGAAAACAAGATGGCCATGTCGATTGCTTGGTGCTCTTGGTGGATCCCAGTCGGCTGCAAGAGTTGCGGGATCTGGGCAATCAGCTCTGCACGTGGGGGCTGCTGCTGCCGACGGTGCTGGCGATTGTGCTGGAAGGATCCCACCTGCCAGAGGAAACACCGGAGACCGAAGGACAGATCCCTGCTACTTCATCTTTGGTGAAGGCATTGCTCAAGCGGGAGCAGTTTTTCTATCACAACGCCACCCTCGTTCGTCCCATTTCACCGCAGGAGCTGAAGGGGCAGGTGCGGGCCGACTGTACCGCTTCGGGATCCCCTTCCGTCTTGGAGCTGCTGGTGGATCGGGCCATCGCCTTGTTTCTGCAGATGTCTCCCACCTGCGGCCTCCCGCAGGGCCCAGTGCACCCCAGCGATCAGCCCTACCTGGCTTACAGCAACCAACAACAGCGACGGCTGGCGGAGAAATTGCGAGAACGGCTGGGCTACGCCGGAGTGTACTATCATCGTGACCCGGAGCTGTTTTACCGTCGCCTCCCGCCCCACGAGCAGCGAGCCTTGATGCAACGGCTGCGCGGCCTGTACCAAACCATTGTCTTGGAATACTTTCAGTCTCCCGAAACCGCCAATGCCCGCATCGATGAACTGGTGGCCTTGGCCTTTTTTGCCGATATCGGCGCTGCCCAACTGCTGGAGCTGCACATGAACTTGATGGAAGACTTTGCCAAACAATTGAAACTGGAAGGCCGCAGTGAAGAGATCCTACTGGATTACCGCCTTACCCTGATCGATGTGATGGCCCACCTGAGCGAAATGTACCGCCGCTCCATTCCCAAACCTGCTCCAAGGGATCCCTGATTATGTCCACTCGCAAAGCCTATGTTCTCAAGCTCTACGTGGCGGGCAACACCCCCAATTCTCTGCGTGCCCTCAGCACCTTGCAAGACATCCTAGAAAAGGAGTTCCGCGGCGTGTACAGCCTGAAGGTGATCGATGTCTTGAAAAATCCGCAACTGGCAGAGGAAGATAAGATCTTGGCAACGCCGACCTTGGCCAAAATCCTGCCGCCACCGGTGCGGAAGATTATTGGCGATCTATCCAACCGCGAGAAAGTGCTCATCGGCCTGGATCTGCTCTACGAAGAATTGGACGAAGAGGCTTGAGACAGGCTGTAGGAGCAAGGAGAGTGGGATGAACCAGTCATTGGGGCCTTCTGAGCCAGAAAAGCCACAGGACAATGCCGCAGAGGACTCCACCGAACCAACCCCAGACAACCACCAGGCGGGTCTCTCAGAGCTGCGAGGGATCCCCAAAAAACAGACGGGCATCGAGGGCTTTGAGGACATCAGCCACGGCGGGCTACCCCTGGGACGCACCACCTTGGTCAGTGGCACCTCCGGTACCGGCAAAACCCTGTTTGCCACGCAGTTCCTTTACAACGGCATTGTGAAGTATCAAGAGCCGGGGATCTTCGTCACCTTTGAGGAAACCCCCGCCGATATCATTCGCAATGCCTCTAGCTTTGGCTGGGATCTGCAAGCTCTCATCGACAGGGGCCAACTGTTTATCCTAGACGCCTCCCCCGATCCGGAAGGCTATGAGGTGAGCGGCAACTTCGATTTGTCTGCCCTCATCGAGCGCATCCAGTACGCCATTCGTAAATACAAAGCCAAGCGGGTCTCCATCGACTCGGTGACGGCCATCTTTCAGCAGTACGACCCTGCCGGTGTGGTGCGGCGGGAGCTGTTCCGCCTGACGGCCCGCCTCAAGCAGGCCAATGTCACCACCGTCATGACCACAGAGCGCACCGACGAGTACGGCCCCATCGCCCGCTACGGCGTGGAAGAATTCGTCTCCGACAATGTGGTGATCCTGCGCAACATCCTGGAAGGAGAGAAACGGCGGCGCACCATCGAGATCTTGAAGCTGCGGGGCACCACCCACATGAAGGGGGAATATCCCTTCACCATCACCAACGACGGGATCAACATCTTCCCCCTGGGAGCCATGCAACTGACGCAGCGCTCCTCCAACGTGCGGGTCTCCTCCGGCATCGAGAAGCTGGACGAAATGTGCGGCGGCGGCTTCTTCAAAGACTCGATTATTTTGGCCACCGGCGCCACCGGCACGGGCAAAACCTCGCTGGTGAGCAAATTCCTGGAGCGGGGCTGCCTGGATGGGGAACGCTGCATTCTCTTTGCCTACGAAGAGTCGCGGGCGCAGCTTTCCCGCAACGCCTCCTCCTGGGGCATTGATCTGGAAGAGTTTGAGCGGCAGGGCCTCCTCAAGATCATCTGCGCCTACCCAGAATCTGCTGGCCTGGAAGACCACCTGCAAAAGATCAAAACCGAGATGATGGCCTTCAAGCCCTCCCGCATGGCCATTGACTCCCTGTCGGCGCTGGCACGGGGGGTGAGCCAAAATGCCTTCCGCCAGTTTGTAATTGGGGTAACCGGCCTGGCCAAGCAAGAGGAGATCACCGGCTTTTTCACCAACACCACCGACCAATTCATGGGAGCCCATTCCATCACCGAATCCCATATTTCTACCATCACCGACACGATCATCCTGCTGCAATACGTGGAGATCCGCGGAGAGATGGCCCGCGCCCTCAATGTCTTCAAGATGCGGGGATCCTGGCACGACAAAGGGATCCGCGAGTACCTCATCTCCAACGCAGGCATCCAAATCCGCGATTCCTTCCGGGGCTACGAGCGCATCATCAGCGGATCCCCGACTCGCATCAATGTGGATGAGAAAAACGAGCTCTCCCGGATTGTGCAAAACGTTCAGGCCCTCGAGGAAGAAGGGTTTTGAGCAGTTAGCTGCATAGAAGGCTGTTATGGTTACCCATTCCACTTCCGAAATAGCGCCTGCAACCGAAGCCGTACCGGATTCGGAAGGATCCCCAAAGCTGCTGCTCGGCGAAGAACGGGTCATTCTCCATCCCATTGGCTGGAAAACCTTCGAACAGTTGCTGGCAGAGGTGGGGGAGAGCCGCAGCACCCGTTTCCACTACTGGAGAGAACGTTTAGAAATCATGTCCCCCCTGGCTCCCCATGAGGGCAGCAACCGATTCTTGGAGAGTTTAATCGTGGCCGTTGCAGAAGAGTGGAACCTGAATTTGCGGCAACTGGGATCCTGGACAATGCGACGCCCAGATCTGCAAGTGGGCGCAGAGCCAGACTCCTGCTACTACATCCAAAACGAGCCTCTTGTTCGCCACAAAGAAGAAATCGACTTGGCGTCCGATCCCCCACCGGACTTGGTGGTCGAAATTGACATCACAAACCCCTCCCAGCGGCGCTTCCCCATCTATGCCCAACTGGGGGTTCCGGAAATCTGGCAGTACAATGGCCGCACTCTGCAATACTTTCAACGGCAAGGAGACACCTACTGCCCTGTTGTAGAAAGCCTCAGTTTTCCCGGCTTGCCTGCCTCAATCCTGCAGGAATTTCTGGAGAAACGCTTGATCCTGGGGGAGATACCGGCCCTGCGACAGTTCCGTGAGTGGGCTCGGCAACAGATCCGTTAATCGGGAGGCCACCACTTGCAGCATGGATTTTGAAACGCGCAAACCCTGATTCATGCAGGACTTGAACGGGATCCCTGGCAGACAAGAATTTCCCCGCAGCCAATGGGGCAAATCGGTGGTAACCCACCCGTAGATTGGGTAGTATGCCTCTAGCAGTAGCGCAAAGGGCGGGGTTTCCCGGCATGTTTAGCTTTCTTGGTGGTTCCAAAACCCGGACCATGCTTGGGGTGGACATCAACCCCGAATACATTGCCGTCGCCCAGCTAAAAAAGCAGGGCAATGGTTCCTATCGTCTGGCCCACTACCACAGTGTAGAAATGCCGGAAGGGGCGATGATTGAAGGGCGCATCCTTGATCCAAGCACGGTTGGTTTGGTCTTGATGAATTTGCTCAATGAAAACAAAGTGCCCACCAACCTGCCGGCAGCCACAGCAGTGCCCGTAAGGGAGGCCATCGTTCGTCTCATTCGCCTGCCTGCCGATTTGCCTGCCGATGAGTTGCGCCGGGTGGTTTTAGAGCAGGAGGCCGAACTCTACATTCCCTACCCGCGGGATCGGGCGGATGTCGATTACCAGCCCTTGGGTCTCGATCTTTCCCAAGATGGCATTGAGCGCATCGAAGTCTTGCTGGCGGCCATCCCCAAGGAGGTGGTGGACAACTACCTAGAGGTGCTGCAGGCGGCCAACTTGCAGGTGCGCTGTGTGGAGCTGGCCAGCTTCTCCCTCATTCGCACCATCCGCGATCAACTAACCCAGTACGGCCCCCAAGAGGCCGTGTTGCTCAGCTCCATCGGCTACGACAGCAGCGAGATCAGCATTTTGGTGAACGGGATCCCACACTTTACCCGCACCGTCAACATCGGCACCATCCACATGCGGCAGGTGCTGGCCCAATCCCTGAATTTGCCGGTTAGCCGCACCGGCGACCTGTTGCGAACTCTGAGGCTACCCTTGCTCAACCCCACCGATGTTTTGGCCATAGGAGAACAGCCGATGCCCAGCAATCCCGGCGTAGCAGCAGTGACGCGCGTTGTCTCCGATTTGGCGGATGAACTGAAGCGCTCCATCGACTTCTTTACGAGCACAGAAAGCAGCTCACCTGTGGTGAAAGTACTGCTGGCCGGATCTGGGGCGAGCATCGGCCAAATCGATGGCTTCTTATCTCAGTCATTAAGCGTGGCAGTGGAGTTGGCGGATCCCTTTGGCAACATTATCGTGCCAGATTCAATGGAGCTACCCCTGGAGGAGCGCCCGGCGATGGGAGTGGCCCTGGGGTTGGCGTTGCGGGAAGACACCAGGTAGGAGCAGCGGGCAGCGCAAGATAACCCAACCGATGGAATAGCGCACAAGGCGGTTAAAGAGATGTACACACCGGAGATCAATTTCCTCAAAGAAAGGCCAGATGTCCTCACCACAGCTCGAACAGGAGGAGGGGCGGTAGCCGCGGCTGGGGCCGCAGGGGGATCCCAGGATTGGATCCTGGCCATTGGCCTGGGAATTGCCGTTACTGTGGTGGCGATGGGAGCTTTTTGGTATTTCCAAGGTGACTTTTCCCGCCAAAGAGAAACCCTAAGGGCGGAGCGGGATCGCCTCGACACCGAGCTTGGCACAGCCAATGCCGAGTTGTCCCGACTGCAGAATGCTAGTCAAGAGCTACAAACCATCCGCGCCCAAACGGAAGGGTTCCGCTCTTTTCTGGGATCCGTCCAGCCTTGGTCGGCCATCTTGGAAGAGCTGCGGCGCAAGATCCCCGGCCAGGGGGTGTGGATAACCAACATCAGCGCTTCCGGAGATACTGTCAACATCCAAGGAGGAGCGCTGGACTTTCCTCTGGTGAACGACTTTTTGCTCACCCTGTTGGATTCCAACTTTGTGACCAGCGCCGTCCTGAACAGCAGCTCCCGGGTGGACGGCACAGATGTAACCGAGCCCAGCGTTACCTACGGCATAACCGTAACCATTCGTACCCTGGGAGATCCCGACCCGGAATTTACCCGCGAGCTGGAGCAGCGGGGAGCGATAGGCTTGGTTGAGAAGATCCGCATTTTGCGTCGAGTGGAGGCGAACTGATGACTGGGTCGCTTGAGGGTTTTCCTGACGAACAACTGGTGGCTCCCCCGGCAGGGCCGCCGGTATTCCTGGGCGTGGAGCTGACCCCCGTTCGGATTGGTCTTTTAATCGGGATCATAGGGCTAGGCACAGCAGGGTTTTTGGCCTTCACCCAACTCCGCCCTCTGATCGAAGAAGTGCAGGCTTTGGAACAAGACGTAACCCAGAGAAAGGACCAGTTGCAGCAGGTGCAGGGTCAGATTGCCAGTTTGCAGGATGTGCCCAACCAGATTGAGAGAGCTCGCGTGGAGCGGGAACAGATCAGTGCCCTGCTCTCTACCCCCGAGAATGCCGACACGCAACTGCTGGATCTCAGCCGGCTGGTGCGAGGACAGCCCAACAGCGAGTTGCGCAGCTTTAGCCCTTCTCCTTTGACTCCAGCCTCTTCGGCCAATCCCGAAGTGCCTGGGATCATCGCTCCCGCCATCCAAGTGCAAACCACCCGTGTTGCTCTGCGTGGTCCCTACACAGAGCTGATCAATGTGATGGGAGATATAGAGCGTCTGCGCACGCTGTTCCGGGTGAGCAACATCAGCTTAAATCCTGTTCAAGACACAGGGGAGCTGGACGCTGCTTTTGATTTGATTGCCTACATCTACAACAAGGACGTTCCGTTGGGCGCTCCCTCCGCACCCGAAGGACAAGCAGCTCCTGAAGGAGGACAGGCAGCACCTACCCAATAGCCTAGCTATGCTTCGACTCAGGGGGAGATCCTGCCAGTGCGGGATCCCCTTCTGGTTTTCAGCAGACGGGGATAACCACCGATGCAGCACAGGTAGTGTTGCCGAATCGAAGATCTGGGAAAAATTTCTCCCGAAACGGCTATAGATAGTGGCAAAGTCCGAGATTTCGGCTTTGATTAGGGAAGCACGGGGTGAACGAGGCCAAAGGTACCCGTGGTGAGGTTAAGCAGGAACACGGTTGGGTGAAGGAGTGAGGTGTGAGGATGATGAACCGTCGAGTTGCATGGGGGTGTGCATTGAGCTTGATCCTGTCTTTGCCTCCATTGGCCTTGGAAAGCTGGGTCAAGGAGGCAGCCGCTCAACAGTTGACCTCCGCAAACCCGCAACGCCTCAGCCGCATCACAGATATCCGCTTGGTGCCCAACGGCAACCGCATGCAGTTGGAGATCAACACGGAAGGGGGCACCCGTCCACAGGTGTTCTTTACCCAGCAGGGACAATCTTGGATTGGGGACATCACCAATGCTCAACTGAGTGGGAGCCAAGGCCGCTATCGCCAAGAGTCTCCCTTGCCGGGGGTGCGCTTTATCGAGGCCCGGCAGTTGAGCAACGACAGCGTGCGGATAGAAATAGCCGGCATTGCAGCAGCTCCCCAAGGCTTGCTGGCTCGGCGCAGCCCGACGCAGTTGGTCTTCGATTTTGAGGGCCTACCCCCTGCCCCACCGGCTCCAGTGGCTGCAGTGCCCAGTCAACCGATATCCCCAACCCGACCTCAGCCCGCGGCTCCTGCTCCTCAGTCTACAGCTTCTGCCCCTGCCCCCCAACCGGTCGCTCAAAACCCTGCCCCTCCGCAGACCGCTCAAGCGGCTCCTCCTACACCTGCTGTTCCCACTGCACCCGTGATTTCTCAAGTGCCTTCCGTGGGCCAGCTTAACCAACCCCAACTGCCGCCAGGGGCTGTCGATCCTGATGTTTCTCCGTTTCAAGGTCGAGCAGTGGCTCCCCCGGCTGGAGATCTTGCCGTTGGCAGTATTATTCCAGCTCCTCCCCCAGTTGATTTGGGTTCGAACGCCAAGATCACCTTAACCTTAAGAGATGCTCCTGTAGGTGATGTCTTAAGCCTACTGGTGCGTCGAGCTGGGCTTAATGTAGTTCTCAATGATGTGCCTCCAGACCTGACGATTTCCCTAGATGTAGCTGACTCACCTCTACAAGAAACATTTAACTTTATTTTGCGCTTGAAGGAGCTTCAAGCATCTCGCGTGGGGCAAACAGTTTTCATTGGCACTACACTCCCTGGAGTTGGTCAGCAGATTGTCAAGACGTACAGACTCAATCAACTGAGAATCGAAGAGGATGTCCAAAATTTTGATTTAACTGCTGCCGGTGCTGCAGGTGGAGCTGGAACAACTGAAATCACGGCTAGGCAGCTAGCTGTCACTCCAAGTGAAATTAGAAGCAGAATTCTAGCCATTTTGGAAGCATCAAATATTCCTTTGGCTCAAGAATCGGCCATTCAAGCAGATCCAAGGACAAATTCACTGACTATTGTTGCCACACCTACCCAGCATGATGTAATAGCAGCATATCTTGCCCAAATTGATCTCAGAAGTCGACAGGTCTTGATTAGCGCCAGGTTTATCGAGATTAACCTTAACGACAACTCTGACTTAGGAGTTGCATTAGGTGGTGCATCCGGAAACTTTGCGCTGGGATCCGGAGACAACACCGCCTTTGGTGGAACTCCTCTTAGCCAACCCGAGGGATCCTCAGTTCCTAATGTTGGTTCGGTTCCGGCTCCAGCAACTGGAGGCTCGCTTGTATTTAATACTTTAAACCGGCTCCAGCAGTCTCTTGCAGCTCGTATAGATGCATCTATTGCTTCGGGGACAGCTAAGATATTGGCCGATCCAAAAGTAGTCGTTGCCAATAACAGTGGTGCGGCTGTTGTGGTTGGTCAGGAAGTCATTACCAATAGGAGAATACAAACGGATCCTGCAACAGGCCAGTCAGTAGTTATTTTCGAGAAGGGAAACGCGGGAGTCAACTTGCTTATTCAAAATGTTAGGATTGATGACAACGGCTACATTACGTTGAATCTCATTCCTCAGATTTCATCTATCGGAAGCCAAATCACTTTGGCAGACGGCACGGTAATTACCTTGCTGAACCAGCGTTCTGTTGGAACTTTGCAAACCAGACTAAAAGACAGAGAAACCTTATTTTTGGGAGGTTTGATACGAGAGGAGGATCGAGTATCCGTTGACAGGGTTCCGCTGCTTTCTGAGATTCCTCTGCTGGGTTCTCTTTTTCGTAGGCAAAATACGATAAATGAGAGAACTGAAATTGTAGTCCTAATTACGCCGACAATTTTGGAGGACTGAAGGAAAATCTTTATCGCTGCAAGCTGCTTTCTTCCTGTTGAGCTAGTTACCTTCCTATAAAGACATCTTGATTTAAATGCTAAGGTCAAGCTTTTCTTGCCGATTTTGGGTGAGACTGGGATCCCTACTGCTCAGCTTGGTTCTGGCTTGGGTGCTGGCTTTGATTGACACAGGGTGGTCGCGAACCCATTATCTTTCTCTGTCGGTACAGGGTCAGAGCTATCCACAGCTAGTCGAGCAATCACGTCCTCTGGTTTGGCAAGCTTTGGCGCAACAATTCCAAGCGCAACCGCAGCCGGAGCAGATTACCTTGGAGGTACTGGGACAAGCCGGGGATCGGCAAGCCCCTCTATTTACCGTGCGAATGCCTCGCAGCGTTTGGCAGCAAAACCCCTCCCCCGCTCAATTCGAGCAGCATACCGTTTTCTATCCTGATGCGTTAGCTCTTTTGCAGCCGCGAACACCGGTGCAGCAGAGTCAGGCAGAGTTTACTACTCCCTTTGCAAATGGAATTACATTGGTCTCCAGCAATCCTTCCAATGGCCAAAGAGGGATCCCAATTGACCAAAATATCCATCTGCGTTTTGATCGACAGCTTCCGACAGGAATAACAGGCCTGGCCTTTGGGATCCAGCCCCCTGTAGAGATGGCCTTTGACATTCAGGGAAACGAGCTGATCTTTCATCCTTTACAGCTACTCAGCTACAGCACCGATTACAGAATGCTCTTGCCTGCAGCCAAAGAGCTGGATTTACAAAAGCCTATAGAATTGACTTTCCGCACCGAACCTCAGTACAGCTACCAGCGGGATATTAAGCCCCTGCTAGAAGCCAGTTGTGTAGGTTGTCACCAGCAGGCTGGTCGGATGCGGCGCAGCCCTTTGGATAGTTATGCTGCAGTGATGCGTTACGTAACGCCGGGATCGGAAAATAGCGAGTTGCTCAAACCGCGTTGGTTAGCTCGTCATGCTGTCATCCAGCGAGCTACAGGGATCCCTTCGAATGGAGGGGGAGTGGATGCCCTGAGTTTGTTGTCGCAGGGCGGCGAAAGAGCTGAGCCTACGCCAAGGGTTCCTGTGAGTGACCCCCAAGGAGAGTCCCTCGGATCTTTTATCGGACGCAGTGGATCCCCAGAATTGGCCTATATTCGTCGCAACGGCACCGGCATCGATCGCCTAGGTCACTTGAGCGCTGACGAAATTCAAATCCTGCGTACCTGGATTATCCAGGATCAAGCGGCTGAGACTCATAAAAGTTAGCCTGATGGGCTGGAGAGTCTTTACTAACAAAGATCCCTTGTTCGTTTGTTTACTTTAAAATTAGGAACCTACGAGATCAATTGGATGACAACCTCCACAGAGGATTGGCTAGACCGGATTGAGCGTGTTGTAGAAGTTTTGGTGAACCAGCAGAGGGAAGTGCTGGGGCGCGTCGATGGCTTATCTCACCGGGTGGATAGCTTGACCGAGCAGGTAGATAACCTGACAGAGCGGGTGGACAATCTCACTAACCAGGTAGATAACCTCACAGACCGAGTAGACAAACTGACCAACAGGGTGGATAACCTCTCCCAAAGTGTCAGCAAACTTTCCGCTGATGTCGATAAGTTGGGCTACAAGTTCGACACTGCTCAATCAGTGGGGGAGTGGCTAGAGCAGCTGGCAACCAGTTTGATTGCAGGAGCCACGATTAGCATCATTGCCGGGGTTATCCTTGTGTTGCTCAGAGAGGGATCCCGTTAATTCTTTCCCGCTGCCTCGATGGAAAAATAGGGATCCCAACCAATGGGATCCCCGGTTATCCTTCCTCTAGTGTTTCAGTCCTCAACACGCCTTCCCTGTGAGATGCTCTGATTCTGAGAGCCGACCGGTGAAAAAGTCGTGAAATGGTCGGATGTAATTGCTCCAGATGAGTTTGCGACGTTTTTCCACACCTCTCCCAAGGGTGGAAAAGTAAACCTGGGCTCACTGCCGCCCAGAACACCGATGATCCAGGGCTAGGCCTTGCTCAGGTGGTCAGGGATCCCGTCCGGGCAACGAGCGCCAATTCCACTTGATTTTCTTGGGGCTGCTCCAGTTGCACCTCCACATCTCGGCCAAAGAAACCTTGCATTTTTTTCTGGTAGCTTTCCTGCCATTGTTGGAAGGGAACCTTGGGAGAATCGAACAGAAGCACTAGGGTGTACCGGCCATCCCGCAGTTCTTCTCTGTACCCTCTCACTTTGGGCAGATCTGCTTCTAGGGGGCCGCGCAGACCCAGAAACTCCAGGGCATCCTCCAGGTGAGCATTGGCCCCGTAGCTATATTTGGTGATATCGGCGCGGACTTGCTTTTGAATTTCGGTGGCCTGCTGAGCGCGGGCTTGAATGACCTCAGGAGAGGGAGTGGCCAGGGCAGGTACTGGCTTGAGTTCTACCACCTTCATGGTCGCCCCTCCCAACAGCAAGGGGATCCCGGCGAAGAGGCCGATCAAGTTCAAGGTAGGATCGTCGTAGTGGGCAAAGCCCCAAGCCGTGGCGGCAACTCCGGCCAACAAAACGAGGGTACTGACGGGGAAGGGCAATTTCTCGAACATCGCAGGCAAGATTGCAGAAGAAGAAGAAAGGCAACCTGAAAACCCAGGCTAGCAGGAAAAGTGCCGGCGGTGGACTTAACCTCCATTGGGATGGATAATCACAGAAATGTCCACCTGGTGTGTTGAGGAGTGGTCTGTGGTTCTCTCCGATCTGTCCAAAATCTCCCGTCATTTGCGCTCGCTGGATCGCAAAGCCCAAGAGCGAGCACCTCTTTTTGAGGCCATCCGCCACTATTGCAGCTTGGACAAAGCTCCTTTTCATACGCCAGGCCACAAACAGGGGCGCGGGATCCCTGCCGAGCTGCGGGCCTTTCTGGGAGAGAACGTCTTCCGGGCGGATCTGACCGAGTTGCCAGAGGTGGACAACCTCCACGATCCCGATGGAGTGATCCGGGAGGCCCAGGAGCTGGCCGCAGTGGCCTACGGCGCCGATCGCAGTTGGTTTTTGGTCAACGGTTCCACCTGCGGCGTGGAAACGCTGGTGATGGCGGTGTGCGATCCGGGAGATAAGATTCTCTTGCCGCGCAACTGCCACAAATCTGCCATTGCCGGGGTGATCCTCTCTGGGGCGGTGCCGGCCTATATCGAGCCGGATTTTGACCCAGAGCTGGGCATTGCCCACGGGATTACCCCAGCCGGTTTGGAGAGGGCCTTGGCGGAGCATCCCGATGCCAAAGGCGTTTTGGTAGTCAGCCCCACCTACTACGGGGTCTGCTGCGATGTGCAGGCTTTGGCCTCCATCGCCCATGCCCATGGCCTACCGCTATTGGTGGACGAGGCCCACGGGCCCCATTTTGGGTTTCATTCGGAATTGCCCATTTCGGCCTTGGAAGCCGGAGCCGATCTGGTGGTGCAGTCCACCCACAAGGTGATCTCCGGCATGACGCAAGCCTCGCTGCTCCACCTGCAGGGATCCCGTATTGACCCCAACCGAGTGCGCAACGTTCTGCAACTGCTGCAATCGACTAGCCCCAGTTACGTGCTGATGATGTCGCTGGATGTGGCGCGGCGACAGATGGCCTTGGAGGGAGAAGCCCTGCTAGGGCAAGCCTTGGCTTTGGCAGATCAAGCCCGCGCCCGCCTCAACCGCATCCCCGGCCTGCGCTGTTTTGGCCCAGAGCGTATCGGCTCTACCCCCGGTTTTTTCGATTTCGACCGCACCCGTCTCACGGTAACGGTGACAGAGCTGGGGTTGTTCGGCTTCGACGCTCACGACTGGGTTAACGATCACTTCCACGTGCAGCCGGAGATGTCCACCCTGCACAATGTGGTCTTCATTGTCAGCATTGGCAATACCCAGCGGGACATTGATCGCCTGGTGGAGAGTTTCGCTGCCCTGTCCCAACAGTTTCAGGGATCCCGCCCATCCAGAGCGGCAATGGAAAAAATGCAGCGGCTGGCACAACTGCCCCGTCCTTGCTTGCCACCGCAACGGCTATCCCCTCGGGAGGCTTTTTTTGCCCCCATTCAGCGGGTGCCTTTCCAGGAAGCAGTGGGCCATATCTGCGCCGAAATCATTTCCCCCTATCCACCTGGGATCCCGATTTTGGTGCCGGGAGAAGAGGTGACCCAAGAGGCGGTGGACTATCTGCTGTTGGTGCATGAGGCGGGAGGCTTTATCAACGGCCCAGAGGATGTGCGCCTACAGACCCTGAAGGTGGTCAAAGCAATGGCCTAATCCTCTCCAGCAGGTTTATGGTCGGGTTTTTGCCGTTTGCGCCGGGGGGAGCAGCGGCAGGGGGTTTGCCGAAGTGCCAGAACGGCGGGCTACCTTCACCCGATCCACCCGTGGCCCCTCCATGCGCACCACCTGAAACTCCATGTCTTGGTAGGTGAACTTTTCCCCGGCACGTGGGATCTTCTGCATGTGATAGATCAAAAAGCCCCCCAGCGTCTGGTAATCCTCGTGCAGGGGCAGGTTGAGGCCGCAGCGCTCATTGATCTCTTCAACATCCAGCTGAGCCTGAATGAGTAGGGTATTTTCGTCAAGTTCTTGGATGTCCGGCTCCTTGGTGTTGGGATCTGGGCCATCGGAGAGCTTGCCGACGATCTCCTCCACCAAGTCTTGAATGGTGATCAGGCCCGCCGTGCCACCAAACTCATCCACCACCACCACCATCGGCCAGTGGTGCTGCCTCATTTCGGGCAACAGTTCGGCAATCGGCTTGTTCTCCGGCTCAAAGTGGGCCTCGCGGATAAACGGCGTGATGGAGCTGTGGAGGTCGATGGATCCCTTGGCCAACTGGCCGATCAACTCCTTAACGTGGATCAGCCCGCGGATGTCATCCAAAGACTCGCCAAAGACCGGATAGCGGGAGTGCCCCGATTCCGCCACCTCCGCCAGCACCTCTTGCACCGTTGCAGTTTCCGGCACAGCGTCGATGCTGGTACGCGGGATCATCACCTCGCTGGCCACCGTCTCGCCAAACTCGAAGATGTTGCTCAAAAGCTCTCGCTCTTCCGCCTCGATGTTGCCCGACTCCACCGAGGAGGCAATCAACAGTTGCAGCTCCTCCACCGTCATGGTGCTGTAAAAGGAGCTGGCTTCCGGGATCCGGACTCCCAAAAGCCGCAGCACGCATCGAGAGGAAAAGCGGGGCAGCTCTACAAAAGGCCTTAGGACACGGCTGACCAAACGATTGAGCCAAGCCAGTTGCAGTGCAATTGGCTCGGAATAGAGGATGGCCAGAGTCTTGGGGATCAGCTCCCCCACCACGATCTGAAAATAGGTGAGCAGCGAAAACACCACCACCACCGCCACCCCCCGAATAAGAGCCGGATCCACACCCTGAAACCAGGCCAACCGGCTCAAGGCCAAAAACAGCGTGGGCGAAACTTGGGTAGCTCCAATCCAACCCAGCAATACACTGGCCAAAGTAATGCCCAACTGTGTGGTGGAGAGGGCATATTCCAGTTGTTCCTGGGCTTTCTGAACAAGAGCTGCCTGACGGTTCCCCTCGCTGGCCAACTGCACCATTCGGGAGCGCCGCGCCGATACCAAGGAAAACTCGACTGCGACAAAAAAAGCGTTGATGATTAAAAGACCGATGACCCAAAGGAGACTAAGCGACGCATCTCCCCACGAAAGCTCAGGGTTGGGGAAAGTAGCCGCCGAGGCTAAAGGGGGGTCGTCCATCAGGGGGAGCAGCAAGACGGATAGACAGCATTCTAGCTCAGACTGACCCGACCACCTGTCCCCAGCCAGCCGTCAAACCGGTTTCAGCCATCAGGCAGCTATCGTGGAGATGCTTTCCCCCTGCCCACCATGAAAGGGATCCCCAGCCCTTGCCCAACTCAGCTTTCGCAGTTCTTAAAGTCGCTACTCTTTCATCAAGCAGTAGCAGCTACAGCCTTTTCCAGCAACGCTCACCCCTGCTTATGCAGGGGGCATCTCCTGGGTGCTGGTCGTCGATATCAACAATATTGCCGGTAGTGGCGTCGATCTTGACTTCAATATCGTTGGTGAATTTCACTTCCCAAACTAGGAGTCTATCTTTGCGCTCCAGCTCAGCTTCTTTGATTACAGCATTGGGAACAGCAGATCGAGCGATCTGAATAGCTTCCTCAATGGGGATGGCCGGAGCAGAAGATTGGGCAAAAGCAGTTTTCATGCTCCCACCCACCAGTAGCATCGGGCTACCGAGGGGTAAAATGCCAAGTAAAAGTAAGGAAGCAATAGAAAGTTTTGCAAGCTTCATTTGCAACTGTTTGAGTAACTCCATCCTTATCCTACCACCCTGGAGTAAAAGAAGCCTTGCCACAAGAAGCATTGCTGCCTTCGTAAAGGGGGTGGACTCCTTACGCCACAGGGTGTAGTTACTCGGCCCTTCTTAGGCTACAGGAGGTTTGCCTCCGCAGCTCTCTTAGAAACTGACTGGCTAAAAACGCTGCTGCCGGGTCAACCATCTCAAGCGCTGCCACTACAGGCAGAGAAGCGATGCTGGCGTATTCGCGCGGCTCCAAGGTTGGGGCTACCGGCGCTGCATGAATCGGTGATAATATTCCTACCTCTCATTCCTACTGCGGTGAGTGCCGACCATGCCAGATTTTCTGCCCTACGCCTACTTTCAGGGCCAGATTGTCCCCTTTGCCGAGGCGAAGATCTCCATCGCCACCCATGCTTTGCACTACGGGACAGCGGCGTTTGGCGGCTTGCGCGGGATCCCAGATCCGCAAAACCCGGATCAAGTTCTGGTGTTTCGTCTGGATCGCCATTGCCGGCGGCTGAGCCAAAGCGCCCGCCTGCTCTGTTTTGATCTCCCCACTGAGCGGATTGAGCAGGTGATTGTAGAGCTGATCCAGAAAAATCGCCCCTCCACCTCTTTCTATATCCGCCCCTTGGTGTACACCTCCGATTTGGGCATTTCACCGCGGCTGCACAATATCGAGAAAGACTTTTTCGTGTACGGGTTGGAACTGGGGGACTATCTCTCGCCAGAGGGGGTCAGTTGCCGCATCAGCTCTTGGGCCCGGCAAGAGGATCGCAGCCTGCCGTTGCGGGGCAAGATCAGCGGTGCCTACATCACGTCCTCCTTGGCGAAAACAGAGGCGGTGCAGGCCGGTTATGACGAGGCCATTTTGATGAACTCGCAGGGCAAAGTGAGCGAAGCTTCGGGCATGAATGTCTTTATCGTGCGCAATGGCGTGCTGATTACCCCCAGCTTTGACCAAGATATTCTGGAAGGGATCACCCGCGACAGCATTCTCACCATAGCCCGCGATCTGGGGATCCCTACCCAAGAGCGGCCCGTTGACAAATCGGAGCTGTTCATTGCCGACGAGGCTTTTTTAACCGGCACTGCCGCCAAGATTACCCCCATTCGCCAGATTGAGCAATACGTCATGCCCTCCTCCCGCCCCATCACCGAGCAGTTGCGGCAGAAGCTAACGGCAATTACCGAAAATCGGGATCCCGCCTATGCCCATTGGGTGAAGGTGATCCCTTTGAGGGAAGACTAGGTATCTCAGACTCCCAATCTGGGTGCAAGTCGATGGGAGAGAACATCGGTCAATATAGTTTAGAATAGAGCACTCCAGACTGCTATAGGGGGATCCCTTGCACGAGATTTCCATCACCTGGGCTGACTACCATCGCAAAATCGAGGAGTTGGCCGTCAAAGTTTACGAAAGCGGGTGGGAATTCAACCAAATCGTCTGTATTGCCAAGGGGGGGCTGCGCATCGGCGATACCTTGGCCCGTCTTTTCGACCTGCCCCTGGCCATTCTCTCAGCTTCTTCCTACTCCGGCCCCGGCAACCGCCAACGGGGACAACTGATCTTCTCGCGAGACTTGGCCATGACCACCGCTAACCTGGGCAGCCATGTGTTGCTGGTGGATGATTTGGCAGACTCCGGCATGACCCTGAAGCGAGCTGTCCATTGGCTCAAGCACCACTACGGCTTCTACGTAGAGGAGATCCGCACCGGCGTGCTCTGGTACAAAGCAGCTTCCATCTATCAGCCGGATTACTATGTGGACTATTTGCCGGATAACCCTTGGATCCACCAGCCTTTTGAGCCCTACGAGCAGATGACACCCCAACAGCTAATGCAATTGCTGCGCTCTTCTGGTTAGTTGAATTTCCTCAAATTGGCTCACTCGCCGCGCCTGCAGGATCAGGGTCAGTCAAAGTTCTCGGCATAAGCTGTTCGCCCACGATTGCCAGCCTTGCGCCTCAGCAAAGCCGAACGGATCATCCATACAACAAAAGCCGTCTTGTCCTAGCAGGTTCCTTACTCATCATGAGCAAAAGGGCGAGATCCGAGTTCAACTTGAAAATCTAAACTGACACCATATCTGCAACTTTTTCTAGACTTGAGGGATGAATTGCAATAATGTTTAGAGCAGAAACCAAGTATTGCTGAGGCTTGACCTTGGTTAGCTTATTGAGAAAACGATTGTACGTATAAAACTCATATCCCAGAGGCTCCAGTATTTTAGCCGTGGCAGTCCCGGTAACCCTAGAGACATGTATGTTCTCAAAAATGATGATAGGGCGACTGGCAGCAAGCAATTCCAGACCGCCGGAAACAACCTGCTCCTCTGCACCTTCCGCATCAATCTTGATGAGATCAATCTGCGGTTTTCCCCTCGAGCGCCAGATAGAATCCAAAGTAGTAAGATTCACAGTTTTTTCATTGCTCGATCCCTGTCCTGGCACCAGCTCTGAAGCGCTGATGGAGTTAAATGCGCTGGCTCTTTTTTCCTGAAATTGGACGGTACCTTCGCGATCCCCGGCAGCAGCCTCAACAAGCGAAACGACATTTTCTAGGGAACTAGCAGCTATCGTCTTTTGCATGTGCTGAATGCAGGAAGTTGTCGGCTCAACTGCAATCACACTGCCTGTAGGGCCAACTCGACGTGCAGCAAGAAAAGTGTACACCCCAACGTTGGCACCTACATCGATAACATTCATCTCTGCTCTCAGGAAGCGCCGGCAGAACTCAACTTCTTCCTCAAACCACTCCCCTTGGGTAAGCAAGACACGGGTCACGACACTTGAGAATGAAGGTTCCAGCGAAAGTCTATAACTTTCGTAGTCGAGATAAAGATCTGGCTGGCTAGGCAGAGAAGCTGTCTGCACTTGAGGCACAACCTCCCACAGAGCAATTTGTTTGACTAGACTTGCCAGTTGATGAGTTAAATCAAGAGTGAGTATGCGGTTAATTGGTATTAAACCTTCTATTTTTCTCTGTGAAAGGAGCTCAACGCCTACTGCTAAAGCTGCTTGGATGTCATCTGGGTCTAGGGAGTAAGCTAGATTCCAAAATCGCATAGCTTCTGGGCTGTATACAACCCCAACGTGAGCAGCCATCCACTTGGCTAGATAGTATAGGTAGCTGTGTTTTGTATAAGCACCCGGATCCGCAGAACCTTCGCTTTCAACCCAGATAGGAACATCCGTCAACTGAGAAGGTTGCAGACCTTGTGCTTCTGTGCACAGGAACTCTAGGAGAGCGTAGGCATCTTCAAAAGCGCGAGAGCGATCGCCCAATACCAATAGGGCATGGATTCGGTTTAGCCAACACGGAACATGACGGGGATCCCTTGCCAAGCCTCTTCGCCATAGGGATAGCGCCTCTTCCCAAGCAGATTGGCGTGTTGAGACCGAAGCATCGGCACTTAGGGATCGAATGAGCCGGATCCCAGCTTGATTCCATTCATCTGGAGTTGAGTACAAGTCGTTGGGGTGAAACGTATAAGTTTCGTGGGATTTACCTTCCAGGATGTGGAAGAAAGCAGCTTCCATGCTACGAGCGTGTTCTCTTGGATCCCAAATCACCGACCAACGACGAGAATCCTTAATTTGCCTTTTGAGCCGATTGATTCGCTCTGGATCATTACCCAGTTGGATCCCGCGTTGGATAAACTCTTCTACTGACCAAGTGATACAATCTTCAAGGCCAATATTTTTTAGCAGACTATAGCTCATTCGGCCATAGTAATGGCGACCTACTAAGGTAAGAACCGGCACACCCATGTAGAGGGCTTCCATGGTGTGGGTTGCGCCTGTGTAGGGGAAGGTATCTAGGATCAGATCCACTAAGGCCAGTTGGCCGCGGTGCTCTTCCACACTGCTCGCTCGAGCGAGGAAACGGACACGCTCCAAAACATCCAATTCTTTAGCTCTTTCCTGGTAGCGTCTGATAACCGTGGCAATTTCCCCCGAGCCTTTGACAATCAAGATACTGTTGGGAACAGCTTTTAGGATTTGCAAATGAGCATTAACACATTCAGAGGTGCGCTTGTAAGCACTGGCCGCCGTTAGAAAGACAATATCTTGCGGGTCTATTCTCAGCTTGGTTTTGAAATTCACCTCATCGGCGGGAATAACGTCCAGATGATCAACAGCGCAGTAGCTAGGCAAACGGATAATCTTCTCGTGGTAATCGGCCTGCGCGTCTTCAGGAAGAATATAAGGGTCGGCAAAGAAGTAGTCAAATTCCGGCAAACCGACAGCATCTCCGCCAAGCCAGCCAATTTGAATAGGAGCAGCTCGCAAAGCTGCTACAATATTCGCATCATGACAGGTAATAGAGTCCATAAAGATCATGATATCAATGCGATCTTCACGGGCTTGGGCGGCTACCTGAGGCGGTTTGGTTGCCTCAGGAAAAAAGTGAAAATGAAGATTCTCATGAGCTCGAAACTTTTGATATATATTGTCACGGCTGGCCATCTCTTCGCTTTTCCAACCTTGGTAGTAGTAATAGACAACATCCACTGAACCGCGAGATAAATTTCTTAGAGTAGCCTCGCTGAGAAAGCCAACTGAGTGTCGGTGAAAGCAGCTACTCAAAAATCCTACCCGTAGCTTGCGCTTAGTCCTACTGGATCCGCAGTAATCCTGCTGGTTTCTCTGCCAATGCTCTGACCAGAGAAAGTCTCGCTGGGAAGCCATTAAGCTTAGGCAATCGTTAAAGATCCTACCACTAGCCTGCTGGTAACGACGAATTAGAGGGCGGTCGTCGGTTAGGTAGCTCCAACAAAAGCAAACTCGAAATAGAATAGCTTTAGCAATTGTTAGACTCTCAAGCAGGTTCTCATCATTAATTCTTAGTGATCCTAAGTCAACTTCTCTTGATGAAACTAAGTCTATAATTTTCTGAATAACCAAGTTTACCCGTTCCGGCTGGGCGGCGTGGATCAACTTTTCTAGAGATTCTGACAAAAGAGATAGGCGGAGAGTAAAATTCTCTTGTGTCTCTGAGCTCTCGGCAGCTGCAAGAAGGGCCTCCCCCAGGATAGAGTATCCGTCACTAGTGGAGCTCTGAAAAAGAGCGCGGGCTGCCTCTTGAAAGAAGTCGCTGATCAGATCCTCTATAGTCCATAATCCCTTGTAGCGTTCAGCTTGCTTGGGATCCTCAGCATGAGCCAATTGGGCTAACAAAGCAGCAAATCCAGATTTTTGATCCTCCAAAAGACGAGCTTGTAAAGCTGTGGATACCTCGAAAAACAAATCCAGGTAGCCGTCATCCCATAGCCGTGTGAGCAACCTGGTGAGGAGCGGCTCCTGAGTAACGTCTATGATCTCCCCGCTTCCTAGGCTCTCCAGTAGAGCTTGCCCATAAAAGCCAACTGCCAGCTCATCCTCGGCTTGCAGAGCCCGCATCAGCAAAGCTTGGGTATTGTCCCGTCGGTTTGGATCCAGCTCAAAGGCCATCTCCCGCAGCTTTAGACAAACCTGGAGACGCTGCTCTGGATCCTGTATGGGGCTGTTTTCCAAGCAACCTGCAAGGGATAGCAACAAATCCAAGACTTTTTGCTGGGACAGGATCTCTGCCCTCACCAGAGGCGTGTAGAGCTGGTAAGCAAGGTTCAGCTGGCTGGCAGCCAAAGCCTGCTCCAGCGCTGACAAGGTAATTGCCTCTGGCTCAGAGGGGGAAGCCAAATCATTAGCTGATGAAGATGAGGAGAGGTCAAAGAAACCCCACAGGAACTCCCGCCAATCCTTTGCATCTTGCTCTGGGTAGAAAGCCGCTAACCACTCCCCAAAGGCATCGGGAGACTGCTGAAACAGTTGCTTGGCTTCCAGGATTCGGGCTTGCAACGTAGGGTTCATAGGTTGAAGCAAGAGGGCTAGTCTTAATCTGCCACGCTAAGGCCGGCTCAGCTAAACCACTGACCTGTGTCAGGCTTATCTGACAAAGATCCGCAATTGCGCCGGGGAGTAGGCTGTTATGAATCGCCCTCAAGCAGGGTAAGTTAGCACTGGCAGGTAACCTGCACAGTTAACTCTCCAGTCTGTCAGAGGTAATACTTATGAGCGCGAAGTCTCGTCAGTCTCTGTTGCGGGCCAAACTGGCTCAACAAATTCTCTCCCAGGCCAAGGGCTTCACCCTGATTGAGCTGTTGGTGGTGATCGTGATTGTGGGTGTGCTGTCTGCAGTAGCAATCCCGCAGTTCTTGAACCAAGTGCGCCGCTCCCGCACAGCCGAAGCTCAAGCGGCTCTCACTGAAGTAGGCCGTGCCTCTGAAGTCTACCGACTCGACCTCGGTGTCTATCCTGAGGACTATACTACGATCAAGTACGGCGGTCCCCACGGAGACAAATACATGAACGATAAGTGGAGGGCTCCCAACTACCAGACACCAGTGACTAGTAACCGTTCGACCAATCCTCACGGAGTAAGGTGGCATACAACATCCAACGGTGCCCCATACATCACCAGGTCTGGTTCAAACATTCAATGCACCATTGGGCTGGGATCCCAGGAACCAGAGGTGACGACTTTAAGTACCTTTGTTGGTAGGAGCTGCAACGTATTTGACTGATTGGTCTCTCCAGCTTGAGCACTTCTTGGCTCCCTTTGGGGAGCTTTTTTAGTTCAGCTACTCCAAATTGAGGCTGATACTTCTCATCCTCTTCTCTTCCCGCAGAAGATTTGCTGGGCAGGAAGACGAGCTAGGGCCCAATCCAAGAGCTGGCTGAGACTCTGGGCTTGCTCCAGTTCTGGGACAAGATCCTGGGCAAGGTCTTGGCACTGCATGGAAAGAGTGATCCCCGAGATCTTAATCCCAAAGATCTTAATCTAAGGTCTGCTCTAGCTTAATGTACCCGGATCCACCCCCAGTTCCTGCAGCTTCTGGGCTAGGCGCTCAGCCCGCTGTTCAGCCAGCTCAGCCCGCTGTCGCTCTTGCTCTGCGCGTTGGCGTTCGATTTTTTCGGCTTCCTCAGGAGTAGGCACCAGCTCCCCACTTGGAAAAAAGTACCGGAGCTGGCGGTGGTGAAGGCCCAAGTACAGCCCCAGCACCTCACTCCAGCGCCACCCCTGCTCTGTCGGCGCAATCTCTTCGTACCGCTCTCCTTTCAGCCGCAAGCCCATAAACTCCAACGTCTCGGGAGAAAAGTAAAAATACTCCGGTGTTCTAAAAATTGTTTGGTACAGCTCCCGCTTCTCTTCCCGATCCACCTTGGCCGTCGAGTCGGAAAGCAGCTCAATAATCAAATCTGGATATTTCCCCCCTTCTTCCCACACCACCCAAGAGCCGCGCGGGTGGTTGGCCACACCCTTGACCAAAAACAGGTCTGGGCCACGGAAGTCTTTGGTTTTGAGTTGGTCGCGGCTGTAGTAGACGGTGAAGTTCCAAGCCAGGAAGTAGTCGTTGCGGTTCTGCCAGAGACGGTTAAGGCAGCTCACCAGAATCAAAAGCTGCAGGGCATGAAGGGAGTGTTCCATTTCCGGCTCGTCGCTGAGCAGTCCCTGGGCAGAGGGCATCAGCTCTGCTAGCTGCTGTCGGGTGATGGAGCTAATTTTTTCTTGAACTGCCTCTTGGATCAGCATCTGAGCGCTCGGGATAAACGCTAAACCTAGCCTAAAGTATCCGGATCTACCCCCAGCTCTCGCAGCTTTTGAACTAGGCGCTCCGCTCGCTGTTCAGCCAGCTTAGCCCGTTGACGCTCTAGCTCAGCCTCAGTGGGCACCAGCTCCCCTGCCTCTGTAGCCCAGCGGATCCATGTAGTCTCGATGTCTCGGAAAAGACCTTGCCATTTCACCAAGTACAGCCCCAAGACCTCGCTCTTCAAGCGCCCCTTTGCATCCGGCTCAATCGGCACACAGTAGCTGCCCCTCAGCCGAAACCCCGCCCAATCCCTCGGCTCAAGGGGATCGAACCAAAAGTACTCCGGCACGCGAATTGTTTGCTCATAAAGCTGCTTTTTGCTGGTTTTGTCGTAGTGAGCAGTGCTGGGGGAAAGAAGCTCAATCACCACATCTGGCCCTTTGCCTTGCTCCCAAATTACCCAGCTTTTGCGCTCGCCTTTTGGGACTCTTAGCACCACAAAGTAATCCGGCCCTTTGAAATTGCGGCTGCGGGCTTGCTCCAAGCTGTAGTAAAGAAACATGTTGCCGCTGACAAAGCCATCGGGGCGCTGCTGGAGCCAGGCTTGGGTAACGGAGATGAGCAGATCCATCTGGCACCTGTGCCGCCAGCTTTCCATAGGTTCGCCGTCGTCGTAGGGAAGCTCGTCTTGGGTGGGGGGCCATTCAGGTAAATCAACTGGATCCAGCTCTTGCAGACAAGGATCCGATAGTTCAACCGCAGGGTTGCTCATAACCTGTGCTCGGCTCGTTGTCCTCCAGAATAAAATAACAAGGATCCCTTATCGATGGGCCCAACTCTAAAGCTGGCTTGACAATTGTTTTCTGGTGAGAAATGGGGTGCTCCTGAGCTCTAAACTTAGAAATTGTATCTTCGGGTAAAAGCCGCTCAAGGATGACACCGGATCCCTAGCAGTGGAGGTTGGCTTTAACACCTAGCGCTGATAGCCTATAGGAGCCAGGAGGATCTGCTGCTCAACTTATGGGTCGAGAAATGCAAGATATCGAGGCTACTGCTCCGCGAGTTCTTCTCAACTGGCCGGCTCCGCCGGACTACATCCCGCCCCCGCGGCTTTCAGATCGGCAGGTCACTCTTTGTCCTAAGGGGAGAGCAAAGGGCTTTGGACTAGGCTTCGTCGACCTCTCTGGGGAATTGGTGGAGTGCCCAGGTGGAGATTACGACCTCTACGACTTTGTGCAGCAGTCTGAGCAAATTGCAGATAAAGAGTTTGACTTGGTTGTTGTTTGGACTTCCAGCTTTGACCAGATCAGTCCCTTGAATACAAAGAAGTTTGGCTGCCCTACCCTCTTGCTAGCTGGAGACACCCACCACTGGAAATTTCCCGTTAACCATCTCCTAGCCTACTGGGCTACTGAAGGGTTCGATTATGTTGCCACTGCCTATAACCGCCAGCATTTGCACTGGTTTGCTGCGGCGGGTGTTGAGAATCTTGCTTGGTTGCCTCTTCTTTCTATGCACACCGTCACTCACGAGTGGGTGGAAGCTCGAGAAAATCAAGTTGTCTTTATCGGACAACAGGGATCCCGTCATCCCAGGCGATCCCGACTGGTTCAAGCCATACAGAAAGCGGATTTGCCCATCCTCATCAGAGTAGCCAACCGCCAAGAGGCAGCCAAGTGGTTTGCCAATTCTTTGATTTCCTTCAACTGCAGCCAAAATGGGGATCTCAACTTGAGGAACCTGGAAGTGATTTCTGCAGGAGGCTTTCTGCTCACCGACCAGCTTTCCTTTGCCTCAGGACTGAACGAACTCTTGGTACCCGGCACCTACTGCGACACCTACAACTGCGAAAAGGAACTTTTGGAGAAAATCCGCTACTACCTAGACCATCCTCAAGAAGCCATTGACATTGCCCGCCGCGCCTACCACACCTTCGACCAGCACTGGCACCCCCGCCACCGCATTCAGAACCTGCTGGGGTGGGTGTTTGGGGGAGAACTGCCTGAGCCGTTTTGCTACTCTCCTGGCTCGGATGTGCGCTACTTTGTCAGCACTGCCAGCTCTGCCTGGGTAGACACGCGGCTGGGGATTTACGAGCCCATTCAAGAGCTGCATCGGGTGCAGGAGCGGCTGAGGGTGTTGGTGAGTCGAGGTTGTCCTGAAGTGATAGCCGCAGATTTACTGGACTTGCCGCGGCTGGAACTGTATGTGGAAGAGGGGTTTGAGGATCCCTGTGCCCTGCTGCAGCAGAAGGGAGTGCCTGAGCGAACTCATGCCCTGAGGGGGGAGCCGGGCAGTTGGCCTGAGTTTGAGGCTGTGGTGTGCACGGCTGAGGATTTGCAAAGACTTGGCCAGCCCTTGAAAGCCAACTTTGCCTTTGTTCTAGGAGAAGACGCCCAGCTCCTCTTTGCCAATGCGCGAAACATAACAGAAACTTTTCTCATTGACTTGGTCCAAGAGGGTAGCTCTACTCCGTCAGCTTGGTTGCGGGGGTATGAAGGCCTTGAGTATGAAGGGACAGCAGCTAGACTGAGCCGCATCTATCAGCCCACAGCTTCCATTCTTTCTGAGGTCAAGGTTGTTGTGGATGTGAGGGCGGGGGTGGGTTTGACCAGCGCCTGTTTCAGAACTTTTCACCCTGAGGCAGCCATCCACTGTTTCGAGGTGGATCCCTTGGCGTTGCACCTGCTGCGGCAGAATATTCTCAGCTTGGGCAACTGCTTTGTGCATCCGGTGGGGCTGGCGGGGCAGGATAGCTGCAGAACTCATCGCCTCTGGCCGGAAGATCCTCAGGTTGAGTGGGGAGTGGAGCAGGTGCTCCCTTTCCGAGAAGCCAAGGCAGCTTTGAAGGAGCTGGGTCTGGAGTCCATCGATGTGCTCAGGGTGGCTACAGGCGGGAATGAGGTGGAGGTGTTGGCTAACTTGCAGCCCCAGCTTGGGGACATCAAGGTGATTTACGTGGAGTTTACTTCTGAGCAAGACCGCAAGCGGATTGACCAGATGTTGGATCCTTCCCATCTCCTCTGGCAGGGGGAAATCATGGCCAGTCGAAGGGGAGCTCTTTGCTACGTGAGCAGATCTCATTCTTTCGACAAGAAGTAAAGTCTTGGAGGGAGAGATGAACTCAACTATCATTGTTACAGGCGCCGACAGCAAGTTTTTTGAATTGGTTCAGGGGACTATTCTCTCCATCCGAGAGAAACCCCAGGGGCAGTCTGTAGATATCGGATTTTTCGATGTGGGCTGTATACCGGAGCAGTTGCAATGGATAGGTCAGCACGTTGACTACATCGTTGAGCCAATTTGGCAATATGACATTCCTGATGCTGATAAGCAGCCCAATTATCTTAAGGCATTAACCTGCAGACCTTTCCTTCCTGAATACTTTCCGGGCTATGAGATTTACATCTGGATTGATGCAGATGCTTGGGTTCAAGACTGGTCTGCAATCGAGCTTCTTACCTTAGGAGCAAGAAGTAAAGGCTTTGGAATTGTTGGTCAGTTACTCGATACTTTGTTCAATCGTTATCCTAATTCATATCTAGTCTGGAATTTAGCAAAATACTGGAACTACTTCCATCAAACAGACTGTAGTCCTGAGTCTAGCCACCTGCACATAAGACCAATTCTAAATGCCGGTGTGTTCTCCGGACGCAATGATTCTCTTGTTTGGTCAAAGTGGAAGGCTAGACTATATCAATCCATTTTCAAAGACCTTGATCTTTTCACAGATCAGTTTGCTCTGAACGCGGCTATCTATAGAGATTGTGGGATAGATAGTGTTGAATTATTACCCTTACATTGTAATTATACTTGCCTTAGCAAACTTCCTCTGTGGGATCCAAGCAAAAAACTTTGGGTTGAAACTTGGCCACCGCATACTCCCATAGGCATCCTGCACCTTGACGGAGAAGTCAAAAATAGGGAGTTTTACATAGTGCGTACTACTGAAGGTTTCAAGCTAGAAGCTAGCCTACGTTACCCTCGCAATGGTATTCTTCTGGCCAAGAGATATGAACGTGTGTCTCCTAACTTTAGGAGGATATACCTGGATCATAGCTTCCCATCAATGGCTGCTTTCGATCCGGAACCTCACCCCTGGCCCTATGTAAGGAGAGAGGTTCCCCATCTCTACTGTGCAGATCAACGTCAGCCTGATACTGGCTTTGTCAGCCGAGATGAGGCCCACATTTTGTATAACGCTGCCCTCAAGTTCCAAGGAAAACGCGCCCTGGAGATTGGCTGTTGGCTAGGTTGGTCAACTGCTCACCTGGCAGCAGGAGGGGTTATTCTTGATGCTATCGATCCTATTTTGGAAAATCCAACAGCTTATGAGAGCGTGAATTATTCTCTCTGCTCAGCTGGAGTTCGCTCTAATGTCAATCTCTACCCTGGCTATAGCCCAGAAAAGGTAGAGGAGATTGCCCAGCAAGAGGAGTTTCGCTGGTCTCTGATTTTTATCGATGGGAATCATGACTCACCGGCTCCCTTGCAGGATGCTCAAGTGGCAGAGCAATATGCTGCTGAGGATGCCTTAATTCTGTTTCACAATCTAGCCTCGCCAGATGTAGCCGAAGGTTTGAATTACTTGAGAGACAGGGGCTGGAACACAATGATTTACCAGACTATGCAAATTATGGGGGTAGCTTGGCGAGGGAATGTCCAGCCTGTCGAGCACATTCCAGACCCTGCTGTGGATTGGAACTTACCAGAACACCTCAAGGACTACCCGGTCTGTAATCTTGAGCTATCTAAGGTATTGGAGAAGGTCAAGCCTTTTACCCTGCTAGGCTTCGAGCGTCTTTGGAGCCTTTATTCGCTAGCAAAGCGAGTTTGCGAGGAAGATATCCCTGGGAACTTTGTAGAGTGTGGTGTTTGTAGGGGTGGGAGCTCTGCTTTACTAGCCTGGGTGATTAAGAACTATAGCCGTCGGCCCCGCAAACTCTATGCCTTTGATGTCTTCTCAGGTATGCCTGAGCCAACAGAGGCGGATCGAGATTATCGAGGAGTTGCTGCCAATGCTACAGGCTTCGGAGCAGGTGCTCTAGCAGCACCCATTTCGGAGAACCTGGAGGTGATTGCCAGGGAACTGGGGGTCTGGGATCTCATTGTTCCTGTGCCAGGTTTGTTTGCTGACACCTTACCTGTTTATCGAGAGCAAGTGGGTGAGATGGCTCTGCTGCATGCAGACGCTGACTGGTATCAGTCAACAATGGATATTTTGCGCCATCTCTATCATCAAGTTCATCCCAGAGGGTTTATCCAGATTGATGACTATCAGGACTGGCAAGGATGCGCAAAGGCTGTTCACGATTTTGAGCAGGAAGTTGAGGTTTTCTTTCAACTGCACAGTGTAGCTGAGCCGTATGGTTGGAAGATGGACAGCTTAGAGCTGCAGGGATGGCCCAGTCCTATGTGGTTAAGTCCTTCTGAGAACCTGCTAGTAGTCAGGGATGACCCAACAGAAATCTCCAAACCACAAGGGATCCGCCTGAGCAAGATTAACGTGGGCCTTTTCCCCTATTGGGAGATGGAGACAGAGCAGCTTATCCAAGAATTGGAGAGCTTGCTGGAGTCGATTCTGCGCAGTCCTCAGCCGGAAGACTATGCTCTGATCTTCCCAGGGGATCCGGATCCGCAACTGGCCAATCAAACTCTGGAGATAGCTGCAGGCAACGTGACCCTTAAGCTTATGGAAGCAGGGCTGGAGATAGACCGAGAGCCATTTTCTTCTGTAGTTGCTGGCTTGAACCCCCATCAATGGGAGAGGCTGCTTCCTCTGCTGAGCTATCGCTATCCTTTAAAGCGGGAGCGCTTTCCCAGGGGATTGCGGCCTGCTGTCCAAAAGCTGCCTGTGTTGCTGCGGGCTTTCTAGGGATCCACGTCTTTTGCCGTCTCTCATGATTCCCTGTTCTGTTCTAGCTTGGCCACACGGGCCTCCAGCTTGCGCAAGGTACGTTGCAAATCGGGCAAATGCCGTTGAACCGCCATGCTCTTGCGCCATTCGGAAATGGGTTGATGGGGGTAGCCTGCCACCGTTTGGCCGGCTGGGATATCGCTGGTTACGCCTGTTTGGGCGGCTACACGCACGCCGTCGCCGATGTGAAGATGCCCGGCTAGGCCACATTGCCCGGCCAAAATGACCTGGTGGCCCAATTGGGTACTGCCGGCAATGCCCACCTGAGCGATGATTAGGCAGTGGGATCCCGTCCTCACGCCGTGGCCAATTTGCACCAGGTTGTCAATCTTGGTGCCTCGGCCAATGCGGGTTTCCCCAACGGCAGCCCGGTCGATGGTGGTGTTGCTGCCTACATCCACGTTATCTTCTAGCACCACCCGTCCCGCTTGCAGCATGCGCCGCCAGGAGCCATCCGCCAGGGGAATGTGCCCAAAGCCATCGTCACCGATGACAGCGCCGCTGTGAATCAGACAATCGTTGCCAATTTCTGTGCGCTCGTGAATAACACAGTTGGCTAAGAGCTGACAACGGGATCCAATCCGCACCTGGGGATAAATCGTTACATTGGGGTGAATTTGGGTGTAGTCGCCAATCCTCACCCCTTCCATCACCACCGCATGCGGCCCAATTGCCACCCCTTCCCCCAGTTGCACGCTGGCATCCACCACCGCTGTGGGATGGATCCCCACGGGTAGGCGGTAGGGCTGGTAAAACAGCTCAATGGCTTGGGCAAACAGCAGACGGGGATCCCTGCCCCGCAAACAGGGAATGGAACGGGGCAAAGGGGTCGATTCTTCCACAATCACCGCACTGGCCTGGGTTTGCTCCAGCAGGGGCAGGTAGCGGGCCTCGCTGAGAAAGCTCAACTCTCCTGGACGCGCCTCCGCCAGGCTGGCGACGCCGTGAATTTCTAGGGTGGGATCCCCTTCGTAGGCACATCCCAACTTTTGGGCAATCTCCTGTAGCTGCATTGGGGTTGACATCCTCTTACGATTGCAGCAGCCGCACGTCCATCACGGTGCCGCGCAAGTTGTAGTCAAAGGTCTCTAGCTCTAGGGGAACGCCGATTTTGACGCGATTGTTGCCCAAGACGATGCCATTCTCGGTGCGCTGGCCCCGTCCCCGCAGCGTAAATACCAGATCGAGGCGATAGGCTTCGGGATCAGGCAGGTTCTGCACCTGTCCATCGGGAAACACCACCGGCACGGTACGACTGACATTTTCCACCCGCACCACTTCCACCTGGCCGTAGGGCTGATTGCGGATGATCAAGTCGGCCTTGTGCCCCGCCTGGAAGGGTTCTATGGAGCGGCTGCTGATCCCACGCACAATCATATCCACTTCTACCGGCAGCGTAGGGCCACCTCCCACCTGGACTACACTGCCCGCCTGCCGACCTGGCAAAAACAAAACAGCGACAATGGCCACCACCACAATCGCCAGGGCTCCCAGATCCAAGAGGCTGATCTTTCCCAAAAGCCGTCCCTGTTCGTCAATGATCCGCATATCACCTCTCCTCGCACACCCTGTTTTGATTCTAGGCAGGTTTGCTCCCCAAGTTGCTTTCCCGCTCTAAGGGATCCAAGCCAACGTGCTGCTGCCCAGCGGTAGGCGGCGTTCCTGCCAGCGGTGCGAATCCCTTTGTCCGTCAGGAATGGGCAGCCCGTCCTGCAAATCCACCAGCCACACTTGCGAGGCCATAATGGCCTGCCCGCTACGGCTAAGGGGAGCTGAGGGATCATCCGGTACTCCCGGGAAGGATTCCAAGAGCGTGTAGGCCAGCATACGTCCATCCGGGGAAATGCTGAAGTCCAGATCGACGGGATAATCGGCTCGAACCACCTCTATGGCCTTGCCTGCTTCCTCTTGGGTGGCGTCGGCGGGACGGAGCGTTATCGCCAGCAAGCGGGGCGACTCGGTGTAGCTGGGGAAGTCCAGCGCGACCTCGCCAACAGAATCATGCTCTGCACCGCCAACGTGAGAGACCTCACTGACCAAGGCGTAGAAGATGGGTGCCTGAGGGGAGAAAGCCCCTTTCAGGATGGATCCCTGGATTCTCAAGATCTCCTGGCTGTTGCCGGTATTGCTGACGATGGAGAGGCTGCGCGTGTAGTCGGGATTGAAGCGCAGCAAAGCCCCGAAAGCCCCATCGGGACGAATGGCCAAGGTTTGGCCGAACTGGGCCAGAAAGCTCTCCGCTGCCGCCCGCGGATGCAAGGGCACGATCCCCACCCCCTGTCCCTGCGAGATGAGCAAGTTGCTCTCATCGGGGCTGATGAAAAAATCTCCCCCCACCGCCGTATCCAGCTCTAGACGCTCAAAGGGATCCCGGCTTGTTTTCTGGATCCACAGCTCTGTCTGGACAGCGGCCATGGGATCCCGTTGCAGCGGGATCCGCTCTGCCACCACCAATTCCCCCGTTGGAGAGACTTGGAAGCGCAGGTTTTGGTAACCCTGGTGATCCAGCAGCAACTGCGAAGACTGATCCTCCAGATCCAGTCGGTACAGATCCTGGTGCTGTAGGTGGGTGGCCGTGGCGAAATAGTACACGAAGCGGCCATCGGCACTGGGCTGCATTTGAGTTACCTTGAGCCCAGCCGGAGTCAGCAGGGTGGTGGCTCCCGTCTCCAGGTTGAACAGAAACAGTCGTCCTCGCTGGCCAGGTTCGGTGCTGATCCCCAGCAACTGCCGATCCGGCGTGCGGAATTCTCCCTCAAAAGGCCGGGCCATGGGCTGGCCTCGTTCATCTACCGCTGCCTGCAGGCGCACCCGGTAAGTCTGGCCGTAGGGGGCGGGTTCTGTCAGTGTCCAAAAAAAGCGGCGACCCAGCTTGTGCATTCGGCCCGGCAGAGGGGGCTGGATCTGCAAGTGCTCTTCAACGCTGACGGGATCCATTGGGCGGTTAAAGGTAAGCACCATCTGCATTTCTTGCGCTCCCACCCGTTGCTGTTGCCAGTTAAAGTCCCGCACGTAAGGAGACGTGTGATTGCCCAGCAGCAGCAGGATCACCCCAATGGCCAGGTTGCAGAGGGTGATCCCGGCCACCCAGCGATCCAGGGGCTGTGGGAACCACCGCGTCAGAATTGTGCGCCAATAACGTCCCGACCAGGCAGACATCTGAGCCATAGATTCACCAACAACAGGTAGGTATGGGCAGCCAGAACTTGGGGGAGCTGCCTACTGCAGCATCAAAAAAAGAAAGTCTTCTAGGGCAGTCAGGAAGGTCAGCACCTCAGGGGTTGCTCGTTCTTCATCGGGGGATCCCAACTGGACGGCCTGTTGAATCAGCTCTCGAACCGGCGTTGGCCCTCGGAGCAATGGTGCCAACCAGCTCACGTTCTCAGCAGGGATGCTGATCCGCCCGTGGGTGGCCCCTGTCCACTGCATTTCGTAGGGCCGCTTCTCTTGCAGGGCTTTGCTGTACTCCTGGTGAAAGCGGGGGTTGTCCATCAATAGGGGATTGAATTGTACGGATCCCGACAGCCAATCTTCATTGCTCCAGGGCAGCACCGACGGAGAGCCAGCATGCCCGGCCCAAAAGTCAATGAGGCGATGGGCAGGGCGAAGCAGTTCATACAGGTGCAGTCGCTCCATGAGGCTGAGGGTTGCCAACCGCTGCCGCACAAACTCAGGTACCTCTTTAAACAAAGACTCCACTGACCAATCGGGCCTATCCACCAAGCTCAAAAAGCTCAACCCTGCCTGCTGCAACAGGCGAAACAAGTCGGGGATCGTGAACCCTTTGTCGTTGGAGAGTAGGTAGTTGTTCATAATGGCCGCATCTTCGGCATAGTTGGCCGGATTCCAGAACACCGCCTGGGCCACCTCTTCCCGCAGGGATCCCATGAACTCCCGCACATTTTGCGCCCCTACAGCCGGTGGAACGTCAAATTGGCCCACTTTTTGAAAGGCTTCCTGCAAGCGGAAAAACACCTGCCGTTGGTAGCGGCTGTGGAGATTGGCCCGGATAATGCCGTCAGGCTTGAGGACATTTTTCATTGCCCGCAGGCCCTCGGTGGGATCCTCCAGCAAATACAAAACATCATTGAGGCTGATGAAATCGAATTGGATCCCCAGGCAATCCAGCTCCAGCAGATTGAGGACATAAAACTTAGCATCTGTGAAGCCGTGGTGGCGCAGGCGTTCCTCCGTAAGCTTGACCGAAGCCGGAGACAGATCACAGGCAACAATCTGGGCCCCTGGATTGGCCTCGGCCATCATCAACGTTTCCCAGCCGGAGCCACAGCCGGCATTCAGCAAAACCTTGCCCTCTGGCGGGACGACAGCATGGGTGCGCAGGTACTGAGCTGTGGTGTAGCTCATCTTGAACATCTCCGGCAGGGCGTTGCGGGCCGTCTGCGAGAGAGGCACATTGGGGTAAGGCAAAGCCTCGTAAAGGCTTAAGGCCCGTTCTGAAGCCGAGAGGGCGGAGCTGGCCATAGGCAAGGGAAAGGCTCAACGGTTCAGTTTATGATTGAGTGTAGCCCCTGGTCGCAACAGCCTTAGGGATCCGCGGAGAACTGGCCATGACTGCTGCTTCCCTGCCCCGTCGTCGCTCTCGCTTCTCCCTCACAGGCACTCTGGCCGCTGTTGGGGGTGCGTTTCTGTGTGGGATCCTGGTGGTGCGGCTACAGTTGCCGATGCTGGAGCGGATCAATCTGGGGGAATTGGAAAATGCCGAGGCCCGCAAAAACCGCAACATCGCCCTGGCCAATACGCTGGGCTGGCTGGGCTACCGCAACTTGGGGGCTTCCTGGCTGTGGCTGGAGCTGATCCAGTACTACGGGGATGCAGCGGCCCGCACCCTGACTGGCTATGGCCTGGCCTACGACTATTTCGATCACATGCTGCGGCTGGATCCCCATTTCTTCTTGGGCTACCGGCTCTCCAGTTTGGTGTTGGCCTATCGGGCCGGCCAGCCGGAAAAAGCCGTCGAGATTTTGGATCGCGGCTTGCAGCAGTTCAACCCCCAAAACAACCCTGATGCCTGGCGACTTTATGTGGATCGCGCCCTACTTAACTTTATGTTTCTGGGAGACCCAGAAGCGGGCCGCACCGATTACTACCAAGCTGCTGCCTGGCGAGAGCAGGTGGGCCTGCCTGGAGATGAATTTCGTCAATTGGGAGATAACATTGCCCGCAGTCCGCTCAGCCGCCGGGCTCAATTCGATGCTTGGCTGAGCGTGTTCAATTCCACCACCGACCGGGACACCCGCCTGTTTGTCCTGGAACAACTGGCCCAGTTGGGTACCGTGCTGCAAACGCTGCCCACCGGGGAGATCGAGATCCTGCCCCCCCCTCTGCCCGACTTCCCTGACGAAGAGCCTTATCGCTTGCGCCTGTGATTTGATCTAAGGGACAAAGATTGCGCCTCAGGGCTGTGACGTTGCCCCAAAAGGTGAGCTAAACTCTAACCCAAATTAAGCCGACCCAACGGGCCGACTCTTCAAGAGCCGCAGCTTTTCGCTGGAAAAGTTTGCTTCTCTCACGTGGAGCGTGGCTAGCCTTGCTGACTTTGCATGACTTTGCAATGGGAAAACAGTGGCCAGTTCCATGGCAAGCCCTAGAGACGGTCTGGGGTTCCGGTTGGTTCCCACAACCTCCCTATCTTATTATTTCTTAACTTTTGTTCTTGTTCTGCACAATAGGAGTGACCCCCATGACCTCAAGAACTTCCCTTCTAATGACTGTGGCTGTCCTTTCGGGCAGTTGGCTTGTTCTTCCGGCGGCAGCACAATCTTCCGGGACGGCCCGGGTGCGGTCGGTGGTGGATGGGGATACCTTTTGGGCGGACTTGAACGGTAGGCCAACCCGTTTCCGTCTGGCCTATGTGGATGCGCCGGAGCTAACCCAAGGGCGCTGGGGGCGGCTATCCCAAGAGGCTCTGCAAAACTTGCTCCCGACCGGATCCCTGGTGCAAGTGGATACCCTCTATGTCACACCGGAAGGGCTTCACATTGCCCAGGTGTACAACGCCGATGGTTTGGTGAATTTGGAGATGTTGCGCCAGGGTCAGGCGGTGGTTTACGAGCGCTTTTTGCACGGGGCCAATCGGCAGCGCTACCTAGAAGCCCAAGAGGCGGCCCAAGCGGCGCGGTTAGGCTTCTGGCAGCAACGCAATCCGGTGATGCCTTGGGAGTTTCGGGAGACGGCCACGCAAACCTCGGCCTTTGCGGGGGTCAATGTTTTGGATGGTTCCTTGATTCGGGAAAATCCAGTGGCGGCTGCGGGTGTAGGTATCGCTACCGCGGTGGTGATGGTGGGTCTGAGCAAGGTGCTGTGGAGAAAGCCCAGCCGACAAAGGGTGAGCATCCGGCAGATGGAGCGGGATCTGAAACAATTGCAGCGCAGCCTGACCACAACCCTAGCCAGTCGCAAGCAACTGGAACGGCAGTACGACGAAATTTTGCAAAAGGCCGAAGATTGGTTTATTAGGGCTGAGAAAGCCAGCCAACAGAACCAAGATGACCTTGCCCGCGAGGCTTTGGTTCGGCGCAACCAGCACATGAGCGCAGCAGAAGCGGTTCGCAAATCTTTGGATGAAGTTGAAGCGCAGGTGGCAACCCTTCGCGAAGGCATTTCCCGCCTGGAAAGCCAGATCTCAATGGCCAAACTGGAGCGGGAGATGAACAACTGACGCGAACGCGACCCAGCTCAACTCTTCTTTGGGAAAGGGGATCCCCGGATCCGCGCACTCAGGCTACGGCAAGGACGGGGGCAGGTTTTGCAGGATGGTGCGGACGACTGCGGCTGAGTTGAGGGCCGCCGTTTGAAAAAAGCTCAAGAAATCCGTATCGTCCCCTGCATCGCTAACCGAGCGCACCAGCAAACAAGGGATCCCGGCTTCTTGCGCTACTCGCACCACGGCTGCCCCTTCCATCTCCACCACCAAAGCTCCGGTGCGTTCTCGAATTTGTCGGCGCAGGTCTGCATCGGCCACAAACACATCGCCAGTGGCCACCAAGCCTTGATGGATGACGGGATCCCGGCCTTGTAGGGGATGGAGAGGGATCCGCTCGGGGTGGGCCACGATCAGGTCGTAGAGGGCGCTATCGGCCTCTGCCAGGGGGTGGCGCAGCTCCGGGATAAAGTCGATCCCCAAGACAAAGCCTTCTGGACGCCCGGTGCCGAAGTCGTGCTCAATCGCCGCGTGGGCCAGCACCACATCTCCCATGTGCAGGTGATCGGCCAAGGCCCCGGCCACCCCGGTAAAAATGATCCCCTGCAAAGGGAAATGGGCCACCAACAGAGCCGCCGTGGTTGCCGCCCGCACCTTGCCCACTCCGCCCCGTACCACCACTACCGGTTGCCCAGCCAGGGATCCCTGGTGGAACTGTCGCCCCAGATGGGTATGGATGGAGCAGGTTTCCATCGCCGCAGTAAGCATGGCCACTTCCTCGGGCAGGGCTCCGAGAATGCCGATGGCCTTTTGGGGGGGATGGGCTGGAGATTCCATAGAGCTTCTCTTAGGTTCTTCGAAAGATTTTTGAACAGGCTCTCCCTTCAGTTTGCAAGGGGGGGATTACTTGCCCTCGTCTGTCCGGCCACTTGGTAATCCACTGCCAACGGTTTTATTCTCGCCTGAGTTCAGGATCCCAAAGCGATGACCGGATAGGTCGGAGTCTTAGGCGGTATAGTTAAGGTGGTTGGATAGGGAATAGGGGAAAGACCATGGTCTACAGCGAGCCGCTCATGAGCACCTTTAACCCTTCGCCAGAGGTTTTTCCGGAGCCCGTTCGCTACGTTGAGGTTGTCTCGGCAGTGGTTTCCAGCCTCAAAGAGGATGCCGCCTACGAAAACCATGAGCAGGGACACACCTGGAAGTTTACCTACGGCACGGCAGAAGTGTTCGTCCATTTGAGCGGCGAATCCCCAGAAGACACCCTTTTGGTATGGTCTCCCGTTCTCTCTCTGCCGGTGGCAGAACCGGCTAAGCTGATGCAGAAGCTCCTGGAGAAGAATTGGAGCGACACCCTAGAGGCGCGTTTTTGCATTTGGAACGACCAAGTGGTGTTGAACCACTATCGCACCTTGGAAGGGATCACAGCCGGCGAAATTTCCCGGGCCATTACCATTGTGGCCAGCTTAGCCGATGAATACGATGAGTCCCTCCAGGCCGAGTTTCCCAAAGTTTAAGGTCTGGCTTTGCCGGGATGGGATCCCAAGGATACTGGCTGCCCTACCGTGTGGCCTCTGGGGCCTGGCAAATGGAGCAGGACTTCCGGCTTTTGCACAGGCTTCGTCGGGATCCTCAGCCCTGCTTGCGCTTCTACGGCTGGGATCAGCTCACTCTCTCGCTGGGACGGCATCAGGTTTGGGATCCCCCAGCAGGGATCCCGGCGGTACGGCGACCCACGGGGGGAAGGGCAGTGTTGCATCAGGCGGCTAAGGATGCCGCAGAGCTAACCTACAGCTTGGTGTTGCCCCTTTCTTACTTGCAAGCCAAGTTGCCCAGTTTGCAGCGGGCCTGTGTGTACGACTTCTGCTGCCGCTTTTGGGTGCAGGGGTTGGCCGAGCTGGGCATTGCCACAGATGGGTCTGCTTTTGCTCACTGCCCAAGCCACCGAGATCCCGGCTACCGCAACAAGACCAGTTGCTTCGCCTCTCGTACCCGCGCTGACCTGAGCTGGCAGGGCAAGAAGCTGATGGGCAACGCCCAATTGTGGCAACCTTGGGGGATCCTCCAGCAGGGATCCCTGCTGTTGCGGCCCAACATCGAGCTGTGGGAGCAGTATCTGCCCGGCTCTCAGGTGGTTGGTGTCTATGACATTTGCCCCAGCGCGCCAGGGATCCCCGGCTTGGTTGAACATTTTCTGCAGGTGGCGGGACGGTGCTTTGAGGTGGATTGGCAAAGGCGAGCTTGGATAGATTTTCCTGATGAGAAATCGGGCTAAGACTGAACCCCATCTGAGACCGGAGAGGGCCAACTTAATGGTTCCTGATCGTTCATCCAACTCATGATTCCCAATTGTTGATATGGCTTGTTGCTACTCTGTTCAGCCCCCTCTTCGTTGCGAAGGCGCTAGTGATCGAGTTCTTCTCTATCCATGAGGGTAGGGGAATGTTTCCAACCCATCTGGAAAGTGAGTATAGAATCAAGGCAGCCGTTGGCTCAATCCAACCATGCTGAAGACTTCGGCGGCAGTTCTGCTGGGTGTGTCGTTGTTCCTGCCAGGGCTTGCCTGGGCAATCCCCCTCGAGCAAGTACCCAATCCTCGTCGCAGCTATGGGGGGTGGGTTTCCGATACGGCCAACATTCTCAGCAGCAGCACCGAAAGTGAGCTGGATCGTCTCATCACTCAGCTTGAGCGGCGCACCGGCGCAGAAATGGCGGTGGTCACTGTGCCAAATACCCAGGGATACACCACGCCGAAAGATTTCACCACTCGGCTGTTTAACTACTGGGGTATCGGCAAGGCAGGCCGAAACAACGGGGTTTTGGTTCTCGTCTCGGTGGGGGATCGGCGGGTAGAAATTGAAACAGGCAGTGGTCTGGTGGCCGTTCTCCCCAAGGCTCGCGTTCAAGAAATTATTGATGCGCAGATCCTGCCTCGGTTTCGCAATGGGGATTTTGATGGCGGCACTCTGGCGGGGGTGCGGCAGTTGACCTTGGTGTTGCAGGGCCAGCCCGTTGCAAATGTTCCTGCGGCAGCTTCTGGAGTTACCACCTCAACGATTGCAACTCCTTCTGGGACGGTAGCCCAGGGCATTGATTCTTCCCTGGTGGAAGGGATCCTGCTGCTGCTGGGGATCATCATTTTGGGGTTGGGGTGGCAGCGCTCTCGCATGCCCGTCTCTCTAAGGGCCGAGCGAGGGGGAAGACAAGTCCTCTCCCTGACACGCAGAGATCCAGGTGCTGCGCTCTCTTCGGTTCAGAGCGGCCCCATTCGTCTCTTCCTCTATTCGGGATCCCTCTGCCTTGGCCTGTTCCTAGGATTGTCCAGCGGCAACTGGCTGGGGTTCGCTCTACCGGTTGTGGCTGCTTTGGCTACTGATGGCACCTTGGGCCTAAAGCGTGGGATCCCTTTTCAGCCGGTGGTTTGTCAAGCATGTGGCCGACCCATGCGGCCCATCCAGCCCAAAGTTTTGGATACGCGCCTCTCTCAGCCGGATCGCCTGGCCAAAAGTCGCGGCAGAGCGCAGTACTACGGCTGGTTTTGCCCTGCCTGCCAGGGGGTTGCTGTGGTTGTTCGCGAAAGAACATCCTATCGCAACCATTACTGCCCTCGCTGTCAAGCTCTTACCCTTGATCTCCAAGCCGAGACCATTAGGAGAAACCTCTATCCCTACACCTTCAGACGAGAAATCTTGACCTGCCCCATTTGCCAATACCGAACGGAGCGAGAAGTTGAAATCCGAGAGCCTGATGACAGAGATAGCGATTGGTACACGGACAGGGACAGATACGACAGTAGAGACCGAGACAACGACTTTGGTGGCGGTAGCAACAGCGGCGGTGGGGCTGGCGGCAGTTGGTGAGACCCAACTCTAGAGATTTCTCTATCGATCTAAAAGGGGAGTCGGGCTTCTCTTAAATCCGCCAGGACAGTACAGTGGTAAGGGAGCAGCGATAGCGATTGATCAAGGACGAGCATCCCATGACCCTCGGAGAAGGCGTACAACTGGTTACGTTTGTGGTGCTATCGGCGATGGCCATTGGGTTTGCGCTGGGAGTGGTTTGGGCCCCCAGCATTGTCTACTCCGGTTTTCTGCTGGGGGGGGTTTTCTTGAGTATGGCCGGGTTGTATCTCCTGTTGAATGCCGATTTTGTGGCCGCAGCGCAAGTCCTCATCTACGTCGGCGCCGTCAACGTGCTGATCTTGTTCGCCATCATGTTGGTGAATCGGCGCTACACCTTTGCTCCCCTGAAGCTGGGCTGGCTGCGCAACGGAGTAACGGCAGTTGTGTGCTTGGGGTTGTTTGCCCTTCTGACGGCAATGGCTCTGAATACTCCCTGGCAGTTGGAGCCGATCCAACCCACGAGCAGTGTGTTGGTGATGGGCGGGCATTTCTTCAGGGAGTATCTGTTGCCTTTCGAGCTGGCCTCTGTCCTGCTGTTGATGGCCCTGATTGGTGCTATTGTGCTGGCGCGTCGAGAGTTTGTCATTCCCCAGGCTGGAGAAGGGGATCTGAGCTTGCTGGAGCGGGCCCGACCCCAGCTTGAATCAGAGTCGGAGCGGCAAGCAGAGCTGGTGAGCACTCGTTGAAGCTACCTGCTCTCGATCACAAAATCCAGAGTTTTCCCAGTGCCCCTCTCATCCGTCTCTACTGGAGCCTATCGCGATGTTGCAACTGCAGTTTTTCTTGGTGGTGGCAGCGGTTCTTTTTTGTATTGGCATCTACGGATTGATCGTCAGCCGCAATGCGATTCGCGTGCTGATGTCGATTGAGCTGATGCTCAATGCGGTGAATCTGAACTTTATGGCTTTCTCCAACTTTGTCGATTCAGCTATGATTCGTGGCCAAGTGTTCTCGGTGTTTGTCATCACCGTGGCGGCTGCTGAGGCGGCTGTGGGCTTGGCCATCGTGTTGGGGATCTATCGCAATCGTGCCACTATTGATATGGAGAGCTTTAACTTGCTCAAGTGGTAGACTTTAGTCTCTCAAGCGCGGGGGGGTAACGGCGGGCATTGGATCCCAGGAACTAGGGATTCCAGCAAGCCGCTGCAGGCATCCCAGAGCAGCTCGATCACATAATGGAATCCGGCCTCACCCCCGTAGTAGGGATCCGGAACTTCCTCATCAGAATGGGAGCGGCAATAGCTGCACATCAGGCGCACTTTCTCGGCATATTTTCCCTGGGGATCCAAGCTGAGAATGTCGCGGTAATTTTGTCGATCCATGGCCAGGATCAGGTCGAACTCGCGTAGGTCGGCGGGTTGGATTTGGCGGGCTTTGCCCTGCAGCTCCAGGCCATAGCGTTGGGCTGCTTGTCGCATGCGCCGATCTGGGGGGCTGCCGATGTGATAGGCTGCCGTACCTGCTGAGTCGCAGAGAATCGCTTCCGAAAGGCCGCTGCTGCGCAAAAGATGATTGGTGATGCCTTCAGCAGTGGGAGAACGACAGATGTTGCCCAGACAGACGAACAGAAGCTTTTGGTTCATAGATTGCTAAATAGGTTCATAGATTGCTAAATACCAGTGAAAAACTCCTCCCACCCTACAACACTGCCTGTCTGGATCCATCTAGTGCTTCTTTGCTCTGAGCAGAGAGGAGCCCAGAGAACACCCGACAACATCCGGGATCCAGTCTCATCTGCTGCTGACGGTAGCAGGCCGAATTTCGTGTGTCCGTGCCGCCCACCACAGAATGTTGCCCCTCACAACAGTAAGACGGAGTCTTTTCTCATTTTCCACCAAAAGCTGTCGCAGTGTTCTGCCGGTAGCGATCATAACATCCCAGATTCAATCAAACCGACAAGGGATCCCCAGGCACTGCTGCAATAGCTTCAGGTACTCTTGTCCATCCATGAGAAAGGCCCCGAAACGGGCCAGATGCGGGTTCATCAACTGAGCGTCGAAGAGGCGAAAGCCCCGCTCCCGCAAGTGCTCTACCAACTTCACCAGGGCCACCTTCGAGCCGTTGGGAATGCGGTAGAACATGGACTCGCCGATAAATGCCGCCCCAAGGGCAATACCCAGGATCCCGCCTGCTAAGGTCTCTCCCTGCCAGGTTTCAAAGCTGTGGGCAAAGCCGGCCTGGCGCAGAGCTGTGTAAATCTGCTTCAGCTTGGGGCTAATCCAGGTTTGGGGACGAGCGGCACAGCCCTCTACCACCTGCTCAAAAGCACAGTTCAGCCGCACCTGAAAGCGATCGCTGCGCACCAAGGGTCGCAACGAACGGGGGCAGTGGAATCGCTCATCGAGGGGGATCACCGCGTGCTGGTCGGTGCCGTACCAGGCCAGGGATCCCGTCTCTTCATCGGCCATCAGAAAGTAGCCTTGGGCATAGCCTGCCAGGATGGGGGCCAGATCCACCTGCATTGCCTCGGTTGCGCTCCTCAAGATTGCCATTCTGGAGAGAGGCTGGCAAAATCCCCCCCATTGGCCCTGGGGTGACAATCCACACAGCCGCTTACCCGCACGGGAGTGGGAAACTCCACTTGCAGATGCAAGGCACGGAAATAGCGGGAATCTGCCAAGCGATAGGGCACCTGTTCCCCTTGTCGCAGGGGTCGGGAGTTGGGCCGCAAATAGCCCCAGGCCAGTTGTAAAGCCACGCCGCTCAGGGGCTGGATCTGCTGGCCATAGTGGTTGGGATCCTGCAGCAGCCGCCGCCAGGTTTCGGTGGGCAACACTTGGGCCGGCAACGCCACATGGCAACCGCCACAACTGCGCACATATTGAGCCTGCTCCAGTTGGGTTTGAGTCAGGCTCTGCTGCGCTTGTGCCCCCAAATTCTGTGCTGATCCCGCCAGCAGGGATCCCATAAACCCGGACAGGATGACTACCATGCTCCAAATCCAAAACCGCCGGCGTCGTCCTTGCAAAGGAGCCATGCTCTCACACCCACTGCCCATGCTTTCCCACTCTAGATCAGGTGGTTGCCGGCGACAGCGGGACGGAGTCCATAAGATCCGGCCTCAACTGTTGGGATCGGCTGGGTCTATCCTCAATGGTGCGGGTGCGCTCGTCAAAGCAATCTAGAGCTTCTCGAACATACTGACCCAGCATTGCCTGGCCTTCTCGAATTTCGGCAATCAACACCTCGTGATTCTGAACAACTCGGTTCAAGGCTTCCAAACCTTGGGACAGGCTGGCTACAGTTTGGATCAACAAGCTTTCCCGCTCAGGGATCACCTTGCCCTGGCTCCTGGGGATTCGTTGATCTTACCTTTTCCGGTTCTGATTCAGAGTCTTCGTTGTCGCTGGCGACGGTCAGGCTTTTGGATCCCTCTCAAACTGAACCCGGCCAGAACCAGAAGGGAATCTGTCTGGGCTTAAAATAGCGAGGCTGAAGACTTTCCCGCCAAGCGCTCATGAACTTGCCCAGCTTACTCTGGCCCGATCCCGACGGGATCCCAGTGCCCTCTCAACCGGGGATCCTCGGCATTTTGGCTTCCGGCAATGGCAGCAATTTCGAGGCTATTGCTCAAGCCATTGAGGCTGGGGAACTGCAGGCCCAGATTGCTGTGGTCATCACCAACAACCCCAAAGCCTATGTGCGGCAGCGGGCCCAAAAGCGAGGGATCCCTTGCGTCTTGCTCAACCATCGAGACTACCCCTGTCGCGAAGATCTGGACGCCGCTATCGTCCGGGTGCTCCGACAGCATCACGTGGAATGGGTGATCATGGCCGGGTGGATGCGCCTGGTTACCCAGGTGTTGTTGTCTGCTTACCCGGATCACGTCTTGAACCTGCATCCCAGCCTGCTGCCCAGCTTCAAGGGCCTGCGTGCCGTAGAACAAGCCCTGAAGTGCGGTGTGAAAATCGCCGGCTGCACCGTTCATCGGGTCACCCTGGAAATGGACAGTGGCCCCATTGTGGCCCAAGCAGCCGTGCCGGTTCTGCCCGAAGATACCGTGGAATCCCTATACCGGCGCATCCAGGCCCAGGAGCACCGTCTTTACCCGCTGGCCATCCGCCTCTGCCTGGCAGAGGGATCCCTGCTACCCAAGTCTTCAGAGAAGCTGCACAATTGGGGTTAAGTCCAGCGCTGGCGCATCCCATGGCCGAGATCCCGCCTCTTCTCGTCTTCGATAGCCCTGTGATCCTGGCCGGTCGTCTAGCCCTGTGGCAAGAGTGGGCACGGTTTGGGATGTGTGTGCTGCCGCAGGCGGTGATGGCCGAGCTGGAACGCCTGACCCGGCAGGCCATTCATCCCCAAGAAGAATCAACAGCCCGCGAATTTTTGCGCCACTGGCCCAGCCTGGGGTTTGCTGTCTCCGAAGCCCGTGCCTTGGTGGGCAGTGCCGGTGCCGGCGACCAGTCCATGAGGGTACGCTTGGAAGAAGCGATTGCCGAATGTGCCTATGCCCTGGCCCAGCAGCAGCCGGGAACGCTGGTGGTCTTGGTCAGCAACGACCGGCCTTTGGTGGGGCGAATTCAGGATCTGGGTCTCAACAACCTCTGTGCCATCTCCCTGGCAGAGCTGAACCGGTGGATGCGTCAGCAGCAGCGCCCTCAGGCTGTGGTTATGGCTTTGAATCGGTTGCCAGGGCCGGCCATTCCTGCCGCCAAGTTGGCGTCTTCCACCCTCCCTCCCTCTACCCGTTCCTTGAGTCCCTCTCCAGCTTCTGGGAAGCCACCCGCTCAGTCTCGGCAGCGGTCTGGAGCTGCTCAGGTGAGGTCGAGCACAACCCGTCTCTGGCCCCTTTTGAAAAGCCTACAGAATGCCCTTGCGGTGTTGCTGGCCCTGGTTTTCCTCTCGGCAGCCGGGTTGCTGGCCTGGCGCCTGCTCGATCCAGAAGGAAGTGAAGGGATCTGGCGGCGGCTACCCCTCTCCCGGATCCCTTGGATTCGGGATCTATAGCTGGTTATTCTGAACCCATTTAAGACCCTTTCCAGTCTTTAGCCAGCTACAGTCATTTTGTCTTATAGTCGTTCCAGTCTTTCGGGTTAGAGTGAGAAACCGGGCCACCGAGAAAAGGCTTCCGGCTCTTTACACTCGATGCTTTAGCTGTGAGCGCAGTGTCCTAGTTTGAATTGAAATGACCTTAGCATTAGCATCAGATTTTGGCACCGGTCAGCAGCAACGGGGTGGCCAAAACTATTGCTCAGCAATGGTGACGTTAAAGCCCTTACTTTTCAGGGTTTCCGCATGATAACGGGCATATTCCAGTTGTTCAAATGCTGCCAACTGCACAAACTTCTGGCCAGCTACATCTTTCACAAAGGCCCCACTGGAAACTTGTCGGGCGCGTGCCAGACTCTCGGCCCCCGAGTAGGTGGTGAGCACCAAGAAGGTTCCCTCGCCGCGGTTCGGCCCTAGAGAGTCTACGCTGTTATCGCTCAAAGGCACCAGGTTCAGGGATCCCGCAGAAGTAGGCGATGAAGGTTGGGATGGGCGCTCCAGGCTGGCTGCCAACTGCTCTACCGTTTGTGAGCTGGGGGGAGAGGCTTCCTTAGAAGCCAAGGCCAAGTCAGTTTGCAGGCTATCCAGCAGGTTGGGAACGTCTTGAAGGGGATCCACCTGCAAGTCCTTCCAGTCTGGGGTGGCCGCCAAGCCCAGTACCAGCCGATCCGGATCCAAGCCACCGGAATAGAACTCCTCTCCCACCTGCCCTTCCACCGGTTCCAGTGGGATCAGGGGCAACTGGGCCAGATCCACCTGGGCGGGGATCCCTTCTTTCGCCCTGCTGGCAGCACCTTGGGGCAGGGACAGTTCCTCCGGCCAGATCAGCCAGCGCACCCCAAGGCCGATCCCCGCGCAGGAGAGCACCCACAGCAGCAAGACCCAGAGGGGCGAAAAGGATCCCCGTGGCATCTCTTCCTCTTCCAGGTCTTCCACCACCTCTTGAATAAGCACAGGTGAAGGACGCTGTGAGGAGCCGGTATTCCTAAGCTGACCTGCTCGCGGCGGCGGGACAGAGTCCATGCGCTGCAAACGCTGCCAGAGACGAAATCGCTCCAGTTCTTTCAGCACATCCAAATGCAGATGGCTCAGCGCTTCCTGAAGAGCAGGTTGAGGAACCTGATGTGAATGGGACTGCTGTGGCGAAGATAAGGGTTGGGTTGCGTCTGGGGGAAGCGGAGAAGGACTCATAGACAGCCCACACTCAACTTGAAACTTGAGATGAAGTCTGACGGCAAACAATGCCAGTCTGCTGTTACAGCCGGAAACAGCATGAACTACCCCACCGCGTAGGCGGGTGGGGTTTCCCCACTCGCGTGACGGTGAGATTTTTGTCTCTTCCTCTGCCCCAGTTGCTTCAGAGACCCGCAGGTCTTTGAAGTAGTGCTGAAGCATCCAAGACTCACGAGGTTGGTTCCCGTCGCGTCAGCGGGACGGAGTCCTAACCCCGGTTGCCGATTGGTGGCAACGTTGTACATGACCAACACCGTG